>Ga0214192_1000342_pt1 | contig 29567 bp, 26 predicted proteins | sample TroBogEpilimnion_44_FD_153030 | JGI IMG/M metagenome (GOLD analysis project Ga0214192, IMG submission 153030) | Freshwater microbial communities from Trout Bog Lake, WI - 29JUL2008 epilimnion | ecosystem: Environmental > Aquatic > Freshwater > Lake > Epilimnion/Euphotic zone | place: Trout Bog... | reverse complement strand
CCAATGTGTTAACTAAATTATCACTCTTTTTTTCTTTTGAAAGTGGACTTCTCTTCTGGCGCAGGGGTGGACTAGTATGCTTGGCGCAGATTCTTTTTTAGTGGACTAGTATGCTTGGCGCACAACAAGCTAGCGCTATACCGGTATTTGGGTCGATTGTTACGGCTGTTTACGCTTTTAAACAATCTATGCGGAATGAAGAATTAGGAGTGGGCTCAGTAGTCAAATCACTGGTAAAAGGTGCTATTGCTGGAGCAGCTGCAGCGGTACCAGGAGTTGGGCCGGCAATTATGACTGCTTATGTAGCAACGAATATTGGTGAACAGGTGGAACAAACTGTTGAGGCATCAAAAAAGGCTGGGGTACCAAAAACTACTTTTGAAGCGGTGCAAGATAAGTATAAAGAAGCTGGAAAAAATATTAAATCACTTAAAGATCCAGAGAAACGTGCAGAAATTGGCCAAAAGATAAAAAGTGCTATTAGTGTTCAGGGAATCAAGAATGCTGTTAAGGAGAATATGGGTCCTCTAACGAGTAAGGGTGTAGAAGAAAACACTCAAAAACTCGCAGAAAAAATAAAACAAGAGGGACCCAAACCCTCCGTGCCAAAGCCTTCTATAAAGTCTCAAATAGTAAAAAAAGTAGGGCAAGTAATTTCAACTCCCCTTCCTCTTATAAAGAAGCAAGTTTCTAAGATTCATGATAATTTAGTAAGGAAACAAAATCAGAGAAAATCAGTACCGAAATCTGTAGCACCTCTTAAGCCGCCTAGTAAAAGTGGTGGTATGGAACTCTAACTCTAGGGTCTTTTTTGCATACCCCTCAGAATTTAAAATGGCAAACAAGAGCTTTTTCTCCTAAAGACTATAAATTTTGGATATTCTTAAAATTAGAAGAGCTTCTTAGCCTAGGGCTAAGGGCTCTTTTTTTATCACTTACCTCTTGTGGTGTTGCTAATAAATATTAATATTAAGTTAACTAATTATTAATATTTTAATATTAAAATTACTTAAGTAGCTCTCATATAGCTGCGGCACTTATCGAAATTTTAAATGAGTATATTATAGTAATTTGGAGATATCATGAAAGCAAATATAAGAAGTCTTAAAGTTGACTTACCAATCGATCTGGAAGAATTAGCAAGCCCTCTACCCGATGGAGCCCGGTTCAATTGGTCCGCACTAATGCCTAAAATTGTTGCCCCCGCTTCAGTAGAAGCTGCTCCACCCTCTTCAAAGCCAAAATTTCCATTAATACGTAGTTCGCTATTAAAAGAAGAAGAGTGGCAAGTTGCGCGAGAAGCGGGTAAAATTTTGCCGCTCACTGTCTTAGAACCATCTCAAGCAGGAGGAGAGAAAGCATCACAAGATGTCGAACTTGCAGGAGAAGGAGATTAACACCGAGTAGTAAGATATGGCCAGAACCAACTAGTACATAGCTATTGTTGATAACGTCTTGTTACTTATATTAAGAAATAGTACAACTTAATAATAAGCTCATTGTGGGATTTATGATGAAAATCGAAACCCATAATGAGGGCAAAGTAAATTTTTTTTGATATCCAAACTTACTTGACGGCTAAGACAGGAACAGAGCCTCTATTGGCCATAGCTCTCTAATTTCTCTGCTTCTTGGAAAGAGCCAAGTTTCTTGTAAATCTCTCCTAAATATAAGGAATTTTTGGCTAAATTTATTCTCGGTGATTTGTCGTATTCTAGAGCAACCATTCGAGCATGTTCTAACAAACTCTTAGCTTTTTCTATATCATTAAATGCTTTGTAATAATAGTTACCTAGTATATTTTGAATAATGAAAACTGATTCTTTTGAGAAAAGGTGCTCATGTGCTAATAACGATTCAAGATGTGCTGATAGAGCTTGTATTTTCTTGGGATCATTATTTAATACTAGTTCATTTTCCATATAACTCTCTAAGGCAAAAATTATATTATCATAATATTCAGTTGGTATCCTTTTATGTGCATAGTGAAATATAATAGATTGAATAGAAGGATGGATAGAAATTAAATTATCTTGGTTATTGTTATTTTCTGTTATTAAAGAAAATTTTTGCATTTCATTTATAAAATTATATGTAGCAATATCACCATGACAGGCGATAAATAGATCTTTTGGAATATTTACTGCATTTAGTATACTAGACAATAATAATAATTTATCTAAGTCTTTATGCGAATCAATTATGGTTTTTAAAGACAATTCGATGATATAGCCCCTAGTCTTTGTATAATTAGTGATAGCGGCTAAAATAGATTTTTGTGCATTAGTAAAATTTTTATCTTCACTGGTAATATATTGAAGATATTTAGCATATTTAGTACCAGTATTTTTTATATAGTATGCTGCTTGGCTAATATCTAGTGGAAACGGAGGGATATTTTTTAAAAACAATATAGTCTCGTTTTGATTTGCGGCATTAGTATTATTTTTATCTAAAATCATATTAAACAACTTCAATGAGTCCTGATCATCCAGTTGCAATACATAAATTATATTCTCCTTAGCAAAATAATTATTGTTTATAATATTACTATTTGTAGTAGTGATAATTACTTTTCCTGGACCCCACTCTTCTATATCGCGAGGCAAATACTTCTGAACATCACTAAAATTTGTAACATTATCATAAATTAAAATCCAATCTTTGTGTTTTGGTGCTTTGTGTTTTAAAAAAGAGAATATCATGTATTCCTTTTTGAAAAGATTAGTTATTTTTTGAATCTCATGAAAATCTGCTATGTCTGTTTCTGTTTCGCACAAATCGTATGCTAGGCATTCTAACGAGGTAAGTGTGCTTTCAGGTGTTTCTGCATTAATTTTCCATACTATAGACGCACTGTGTTTGACAGCATATTGCATGGCTAAAGTAGTTTTACCAGACCCTCCTATACCAACTAGAGCTACAGTATTAATTGAATTAGGAATGCCAAGTAACTTATCCATTTTATTTAAAATAGAGTTGCGTTCTAGGTAAAAATTATTGGGTAGAGGATCTACACTAGTTACTTTCAACACTTTGGGATGAAGAAAATAATTAGTAGTATAAACGAGTATTGTAATAAACAATATAAGGGCTGTAATTATTGCAGAAATTATCTTTTTATTTTTTAATAATGAGTTAGTTGGTTTTTGGATACTAAAAGCTGAATTAAAAAAACCATCATTAATATTTTGAGATTCACGAATAAATGTATTTATAATCGTATTAATTTCTGATTTTTGGGTTATTTTCAGCAACAGCTTTAATATATTCAACTCATAATCTGTATTATCTATAAAGCTAATATATTCGTATGCTGTCTGTATTTTTATTGGGTTCTCCAAGTTAAAGATAATATATATTACGCTTTCAGATTCGTGATGATAAACATTAAGTTCTTTATCTTGTATGTATAAACTAATAACATTATTATTATTTTCACTAATTATAATCCCAGCATCTTTAAGACCTTTTTCAATTAATAATTGATACTCTTGGTTGGAAGATTGATTAATTATAGAGCAATGATACTGCTTGGAATTAAGTAAGTATTTTATTTCTTTAAGCTTGCGTAAGAATAAATTGTGTATTAATAATTTGCTATAAATATTTTTTAAATCCGTCACTTTGTCTGATAGTTCTAAAAAATCTATTATTTGATCTTTTGAAGAACCAGATAGCTTCATTTTTATGTTTGCTATATGAGTTTCAACAGTTCTAGGAGAAATTGATAAAATTTCTGCAATTTTTTTTTCCGTTCTATTGTGCAATAGACAGGCTAATACATCCATTTCCCGCAAGGTAAAACGTATATCGGAGATAATATAAAAGCTATTATTCAATTTATATCTAGTCTCTATAATTTAATTTATCTTCAATATATACACAGAATTTCACGTAAGTGCTAATAAAAAATAACAAAGTAACCTACCTAAGGGGTTTTTACTTATTTATTTTTACAGCAAAGCCTTACAAAACTAATTAAATAAGTAAATATGTTTTTCTACTAGTGCCATAACCTGGTAAAATATACTTATAGAATATTAGTATTTTTGGGGTAATATAAAAATACATAAACTATTTTGGAGGTATTTCTGATGGAACAAGAAAAACAACGTCAGATTAAAAATTTAGTAGTCAAAGCTTTTAACAAGATAGGTAATGGTCTGGGTGATTTACTTTATGATGAAGAAGTAACGTTAGGAAGTTTACATAGAAACACAAACATAGAAATAAATCATGACTTTCTAACTGAAGAATTGGATTCGATTTTAGCAGAGTCGTACCAGAAATTACTTATTAAAATTACATCGTGTTTAAAGGCCTAGGTTAAGAAAGTCCAAGAATTTCAGTGCTTTATGGCGTTAGGAACTATTCATTTTTTTGGATAATGTGGGCTATCATCTTGAAATGTCGGCCCACATGCTATCAATTTTTTTAACAACCTCACTGTCCATTTTAATTATTTCTCCCCAATTACGCTTGGTTTCTGGAGGTAACTTATTGGTTGCATCAATTCCTAGCTTGCTACCTAAACCAGATTCAATCGAGGCAAAGTCCAGATAGTCAATGGGAGAACTTTCAATAAAGGTAGAGTCTCTTTTTGGGTCTGTCCTTGTCGAAATTGCCCAAATTACCTCTTTCCAGTCCCGTATATTAATATCATCGTCCACCACAATAATAAATTTTGTATACATAAATTGCTGTAAAAATGACCAAATTCCCATCATGATTCTTTTTGCTTGTCCTGGATAAGTTTTCTTTATTGAAACAACGGCTACTCTATAAGAGCAGCCCTCAGGTGGTAAATAGAAATCTATAATCTCAGGGAATTGTTGCTGTATTAATGGAACAAATATTTCATTTAACGCTTCTCCCAGAATAGAGGGTTCATCTGGTGGCTTTCCAGTATAGGTACTTAAATAGACAGGGTGCTTTTTCATGGTTATGGCTGTGACTGTAAATACTGGAAAGGTTTCTACATCATTATAATACCCGGTATGATCGCCAAAGGGACCTTCTGGCTTATAGTCAGTAAGGCTAATTTCTCCTTCCAAGATTATTTCTGCGTGAGCGGGAACTTTTAAATCAATAGTCTTGCATTGTACAAGCTCAATCGATTTATTTTGCAATAATCCTGCAAAACTATATTCTGAAATGGTGTTTGGAATAGGCATCACTGCAGCTAATGTAAGGGCAGGGCTAGTTCCAATTACTGCAGCTGCAGGCATAGATTTGTTACCAAGATTTTGCCATTTTGTATAATGCCCTGCTCCACCTCGCATTTTTAACCACCGCATTATAAGTTGGTTTTTACCGATTGGCTGAAGTCGGTATATTCCTAAGTTATAATTATCTGTTTTATCGTTGCCAGTTCCTTTTGTTACGATTAATGGCCAGGTAATTAATGGACTAACATCCCCTGGCCAACAGGTCTGGATAGGGAATATATTAAGGTCAGGATCGGTCATTATTATTTCCTGAGAACTTCCTTTGGTGACTGTTTTTGGATTCATTGACAAAATTCTTTTAGCGAGCGGAAGCATCGCAAAAGTTTCTTTTAGTGACGATGGTGGCTCTGGGTTTTTCATAAAAGCTAAGAGTTTTCCAAACTCTCGGAGTTGCTGCGAATTTTTTATTCCAAGAGCAAGCGAGATTCGTTCTTTACAGGCAAATAGGTTTGTGACAACTGGGTAGTCCGATAATGTACCGTCATCTTTTATTACATTCTCAAAAAATAATGCTGGTCCATTTAGGGCCAAAAACCTACTACTTATTTCTGTAATCTCTAGCTTGGCAGAAACTGGTGTTGTAATTCTTTTTAGGTGGTTATTTTTTTCAAGAAATGTAAGAAATTCCTGAAGCTCTTTGAAATGCATATCTTTTTTTATCCCAAACTTGTATTACAACGTTCTTCTAGTGGTTTGCCATATGCTGAAAATTATACAAATAAACGCATTGCCATAACAGAGAAAAATATAATCTAAATCTTTATAGGCCATTTTTTGTAAGGTAAAGTGAAAATATGATGCAGCAAGTACCGGCACAAAAGTGTAAATAAAGGGTTTAATTTGAGTTTTGCGTGCGTATGGAATGCTCAAGAATATTGCAAGAGCCAGAAAAACGAAAACAAAATTGTATAAAGGCCAAACTAATCTTAAATGGCCATCAGTGATTAGGCGATTCTGTTTTTCAATCGGTATAGATGTATCTGGCCAGAGCATTTCTGGAATAAATAATTCCATGCTGGTTTTGTTGCGCTCAGAATCATCTTGCAGCTCGCTACTTAGCTCTATTACTAAATGATCAAAATGAAGTGTAGTAATATTCCCTTGAGTATCATAGGAATGTCTCAATCCCTGTGACAATAGAAATTTGGGGTTCTGTTGATCGGGATTTACTATCTCTCCTTTTTTAGCAAAAAAAACAGTCTTATTTTCGGGTATTTTATTATCAAATAAAATTATCCCATACATCTCATCATTTTGATTTTTACTATCCACATATATCGTAGCATATTTTGAGATTTGGTTAAATGTTCTAGTTTCGATTAGATTTGATACATAAGTTTCCTTAACATTACTAATATTTTTTTTTAAGTTGGTGTAAGAAACCGGCATTAGATAGGCAGAAATGTAGGTTGTTATAATCGTCACTATCATAGCCACAAATAAGGCTGGCTTTGCAATTTCGTAATTATTAAGACCAGCTCCTCTTAGTATAATTAACTGCCTCTCATCTTGTAGACGGTTGTATATATAAATTACCGCTATCACAGAAATAATAGGCATTATCATGAATAACAGGTACGGTACCAACAGTACTACTAGCTTGATAAAAGTCTTTAATTCGATTCCCTTATCTAGTAAATTTACTAGGTTCAACACCTGTACAACCCAAACAAGGCTTGTCAAAACTACAGTAATGACGAATAATACGGGAAGAATGGTTTTGACGATATGTTTACTGTAGATATACATAGGTTTGTGTAATACCATTGTTTGATAAATTTAATTGCTTCTGAACAATTATAAAAAAAAGTATTTTATCATTCATCCAACTATATCATAATTCAATAAGTCGTTAGACTACTCTACATTTGATACTACTACGAAATCAATTTTACTTAGATCGTCAAGAATTTCTACAAATACCTCTTTACCCTTAACTTTAGTTATAGTTGCAATTGGTATTCCTCTAGGAAATATTTTTCCATCTCCAGAAGTTAGAATCATTTCTCCCACCTGAACATTATGGTTTTCTTCTAAGTATATAACTTTCAAATTATCTTCTTGTTTCGCTAAAATTCCTCGATTTCTAGAGTTTCCAGTTATAACAGGGATTCGAGAGTTATGGTCATTTATAAGCATTGCAGTAGAATAATACTTCCCTACCTCTGTAATCCGGCCAATCAAACCCTGTGCACTTTTTACAATATCATTGACTTTTATGTTTTCTTTTTCACCGGCTTGTATAATTGCTGAACTGGTAAACGGACTTATGGTTGTGCCTACTATTTTTGCAGTAACAAATTTTGCTTCAAGATCTTGAGGTACATTAAGTATCTCTTTCAAGGCGGTATTTTCTGCTTTTAAAGAAGATTCTAGTTCTTGTGTCTTTGAGATAGATGCTATTTCAAGCTTTAACTTTAAATTTTCGGCTTCTAGGTCTTGAAAATAGGAAATTATCGAATAGGCGGATTTTAGCTTATTGACCGATTGGCTGTATATAACTGTTCCAAGAGATAATACTTTTCCAATAGAATCAAGAGAAAATGTGGCCATTCTGCTAGGATAAGAAAAATATACCAACAGGCATGAAAGCAATACTAGGATAGCAACCAAGGATTTTCTAATAAAGAATAACATGAATTTAGTTAATTCTATCAAGCTATTCTTAGTGCGTACCCTATTTTCTAATATTGCCACTAATTACTCCTGCTTAAACAATACATGTTTTAATTTTGTAAAATCTTCAAGTACTCTTCCTATACCAAGCGCTACGCACGCAAGAGCGTTATCAGCAACGAATACTGGTAATTGTGTAGCTTCTCTGAGTACATAACTTAGATTATTTAGTAAAGCTCCCCCCCCTGTCAAGACTATACCTTTATCAACAATATCAGATGAAAGTTCTGGTGGAGTGCATTCTAAAGCAGTTTTCACTGCTTCTACAATCTGACTAATTGGTTCGGTTAAACTTTCAGAAATTTGCTTTTCATTTAAAACCATTTCTTTAGGTATACCGTTTATTAAGTCTCTCCCTTTGATTTCCATCTGCCTTAGATGGGTATCAGGTAAAACGCACGCTGTACCTATTTGTTTCTTTATTTTTTCTGCCGTTGACTCACCAATAAGCAGATTATAATGTCTTCTTATATACGATATAATAGCTTCATCCATTTTATCGCCACCCACTCTGACTGATCTTGCATAAACTATGCCACCTAAAGAAAGTACAGCAACTTCGGTGGTTCCTCCCCCAATATCTACAATCATTGAGCCAGTTGGTTCAGTTACTGGTAGCCCTGCACCAATCGCTGCTGCCATTGGCTCTTCTATAAGAAACACTTCTCTCGCTCCAGCGCTTTCAGCAGCTTCTTGAATAGCTCTTCTTTCAACTGGCGTAGAGCCAGAAGGAACGCATATAACTATTCTTGGTCCAGTGAAAGATCTCTTATCGCGTACTGAGCGTATAAAATACTTGATCATTTCCTCAGCTGCTTTGAAATCTGCGATAACTCCATCTCGCATAGGTCGTTTTGCTTCTATGTCAGTTGGTGTTCTGCCAAGCATCATCTTTGCTTCATGACCAAAGGCATAAGGCTTGAGTGTTCCATCCTTCTTTATAAGGGCTACTACCGAGGGAGCATCAAGAACGATACCTTTATTTTTTTCGTAAACCAGAGTGTTTGCTGTTCCCAGATCAATAGCAATATCTGTAGAAAATCGATCAAGAAAAGTGAGAAATTTCATGGTATGTTGCTCCAAAAAAGTGCAGTGTTTAAATAGATGCTAATAATGTTGTCAAGTATTATATCAAGCTTCTTGAAAATGTAAAATAACAAAATTACTAATTAGAATTATAACTATTATTGGTAATAAACTTGCTAAAAATGGAGAAAATCCACCGTAAGCGAGGATGCGAAGAGCTATTTCAAGAAAGAAATAAGAGCCAATGCCTACAAGTAAAGCTAATACTAAGGTGGTTGAGTTAGATTTATCTCTAGTGTTCAGACTTACGAACCAACATGCTACCAAAGACAAAGCAACCATTGCTAATGGCTTTAATAGCTGCTTATAATAATATAGTTGGTAACGTGTGACTGCCAGTCCAGATTCTAAAAATTTATTGATTGAATTTTGTAAATTCCAGAGAGGAATCATTTGAGGAGGATTGAATTGCAAGATAAGTTTCTTTATGGACAGATTAGTTGGTAACTCTATTTTAGGAACGGTTGATGTGCGGCCAGGTGATGTAATGGTTGGTTCGGAAAAAATAAATGTTCCTGATTCCAGAATAGCTTTTACGGAGTCAATTTGTTGAATAAGATTATTTTGTGCGTCAACTACTAATACTGTCACATCATTAAGAGTATTGCTATTTACCGTTATTGATTTTGCATGGATTATTCTGTTATTACCCAAGTATTTTTCATAAAAGAAAACTCCTGTTGGTGAGATAATGAAATTACTAGAGGTTACTCCTGTAACTGTTGCTTCTAGTTTTGTATATTTTGTTAATCCATATACTCCCATAGGATTGATGAAAGTTACCACGATAATCCCAAAAAAGAAAGTAGCCATAACGGGCATAAGGAATATTCTCCAGGGTGCTATTCCGTTGCTTAACATAATAATTAACTCGTTGTTTTTTCTAAGGGTCTGAATAAATAATAATGTTGTTATAAAGCATGTCATAACGCTAACTTCGTTAAAAAGATAAGGAACTTTGTAAAAAATTAATAACCAAAAATCATTTGGAGAAATAGTAACGGATTTAAATTTCTGCAAAACATCAAATGCGTTCGAGATAAATAATATACTCACGATTATTGCGGATGTAATCAATAACTGTTTCCAAAACAGGGTCACCAAGTACTTTGCAAGTGTGGGATATCCTAACATGTGCGATAAATTATATGATTGACGCTTTTTTTACTATACATACTTTTTTCATTTGTATCTTTTATATTTTTATTTAAGTTATGTTTCTCCTTATTTAGAGAAAATATAAATCTATAAAAAGAGGCCATTTATGCACTAAAATATTATCTTTTCTAGCAAAGAATTTGCTTCAAGCCGTTCTCTTAGTACTTTAAAATCGACAACATCAGAGTCCTGATCTTGATCAGCGCATGAGAAAATATAGCCTCGTTCATCATCAACTTTTTGAAGGCACTGACCACAAATTCCTTTCATCATGCATTGCATTGGCGAGTTAAGACTACATATCATTTTGGCATTACCAAATAGCTCCATCTTTTTTGCTGCCACTGTTTGCATCATTGTACTGGATCCAATACAAATTACATGCTCTATTTTAGCTAATAAGCCAGCTTTTTTGGCATATCTAATGGCATCAATAATAGTGCCTTTTATAGAAAAATCATGGTGTCGTGATTTGCTCAAAATATCGTCCTGACATGCCCAAAATACTTGATGAGCAACTTGTTCTATTTTTTCATGATAGAATCGATCTTGCAGTTTTTTATAGCCAGCAAAATATGTAACATTACAATTATTTGCCTTTAAAGCTTGGCCTATGGCTAGTAATACTGCATTACCAAGACCTCCGCCCACTAGAGCAACATTTTTATTTTTGACAATTTTCGTGGGAGCACCAGTTGGCCCCATGAGGATGACTTCATCTTGCTCCCTAAGGTTACGGCATAGTTTACTTGATGCTCCCATTTCAAGGATAATGAGTGATATAGTACTTTCTTGACGATCAATATAGGCCCCAGTTAGGGCAATTGGTTCCATACGTTTGCTGATGTCGTTTGAGTAATTCTGTAACTTGAAAAACTGCCCTGGTTTGAAGTTTTGTACTGCAAGCGGTGAATGTACTATTAATTCAACAATATCTTTGGATAAGATGTTGACCTTGACAATAGTACTCTTTAGGTCAGAGCTTCGTTCAGTCCAGTGTTTAGGTTTGTGTCTTGACATAGTTTGGCTGATTGTTTTATAACCATTTTTAGCGCTAGCAAGAGCACGAACGACGTTTCCAGCATATTTGGGGTCACAATCTCCAAACCTACTTATACCCTTTTTGTTGTGATCAATATCGTGAAATTCATTAGTATCGGTACCGATTGCAATGAGTACTGATTTGACAGAAATTGCTGTTCCGTTAGTAAACTCAATAGATTTAGCGTAGCCGAATTCATCAGTGCTTATTTCTTTTGGGGAAATATTTTCTTTAAATTTTATACCTAAGGCTAAAGCATGTTCTATTTCTTCTGGGTTTAATTTGTACGCTGGCGACTCTTTAATTGATTTACGATAACAAATAGTAACCCCGCCAAGGCTTTGCATTATTTGTAATTTCTCGATGTCATTTATTGCTTTTCTAAATAGTTGTGCATGTTGGGTAAGCTCTTTAGCAATTCTTAGGTCAGCTTGACTTAGATTTCTTGGAGTGGGTTCTGACTTTTCCCAATTTACTAAGAAATTTTCTACCATCGTTGGATAATAATGCATAAGCTCAGTTGCACTATCAATGGCAGTTAACCCGCAACCTATCACTACAAATGGAGGCTGCACCAACAAAGTTGCGTTACTGGTTTTGTGGTAAGCTGCTCCTTGTTGTAGATTCATTAAAAAATCTGCTGCGCTCCGAACTCCTTTAGCAAAATAGCCAGGCAAATTATCATAGCGAGGCTTACCAGTACCTATGCATAAGGCAATATGATCAAACCGCTCAGAAGCTTGTTCGATCGTAAGGTTGCTACCAAGCCTTATTCCGCTATGTATATTAAAAGTCTCTCGCCTTTCTAGAATGAGCCGTAAGAGACTTAAGTTATTTTTATCCCACCTATTAGTAATGCCATACTCCATTACTCCACCAAATCCTTGAGGTAATTTGGTTGATAAGGATAGTGTCATTTCTTGCCAGTATTTTATTGGTTTTTTTGTATCAAAATGAAGGGGGGATATTTTGAGTCCATCTATCGCTGTTACTTTATGTCCCTCATTTAATAAATAGTGAGATAAAGCAAATCCAGCTGGTCCCATACCAGTAATTAGTACGCTATAGCCACTTAAAGGAAGCGGAAGTGGAGAGTCAATATTTAGCGGATTCCATTTAGTTAGTAATAGGTAAATTTCTGCCCCCCAAGGTAACCCTAGTACTTGCTTGAGAATGTTTGATTCTACTAGTGGAATGTTTACAGGGTCTTGTTTTTGGAATATACATGCTTTCATACAGTCATTGCAAATACGGTGACCTGTTGCAGCAATTAGTGGGTTATCAATGACAATTACTGATAAAGCAGCAATACTGAATCCTTGGCTTTTTAGCAGATTCATTTCAGAGATTTTTTGTTTCAAAGGGCATCCAGTTTTTTCAGGCTCAAGTCCTTTTGAACAGGAGTCTTTTTTTTGCTTATGACAATATATACAATATTTAGCCATAGCATAGGCTTTCTCTAAAGAATTGGAATGGTCGCGATGGTTAAAGCCTAAATAAATATCTCTACCCAAGTGATCTATCTTATGCTTATTAAGATGATTATTTATGTCAACCGCCTTTGGTAGATCAAACAATGTTAAAGAGCTATGAAGTGCTACCATAAACGCACAATATTGGGCTGCTATAGTTAATTCATTTTGGTAAGTGTCAGGATCTTTCTGCCAATCAATAATAGATTGAGCAAGGGATAACTCGTTAATAGCACCAATTAGCTGTTTTACATTTATAGTAATTTTTGCAAAATCAAGTTCTGCAAGTTTTTCTTCTGGATATTGTTTGAGTGCGTATCGTTGAACAAATTTCCGTCTACATTCATAAATTGGATCAAATTTTTTGTGTTCTTTCTTTAAGCCTAGAGCTTCTTTTTCGATATTAAAAAGTTCTGCGATAAAATCATCGACAAAGGGAGCTAGTTGCAAAAGGAATTCAGAGTGACTAATTGAATCAATATGTTCCGAGCCGATTAATCTGTAGTCTTTTAGTTTTACGGCTAATTCATAATCTTGTTCTTGAATCCATTGCAAAAAAATCCCGTCCAGTTTTTGAAGTCCGGAGAGAGAGTTTAAATCTTGGAAGATAAAGCCAAACTTTAAAAGCATTACAAAGATGAATTAATCCAATCTTTAATTGAGTTCTTGGGAAGAGCACCGATCTTGGTGGCAATTTGTTTTCCCTCGTTAAATATCACCATAGTTGGAATGCTACGAATACCAAGAGACGTAGGAGCTTCAGGATTTTCATCAATATTCATCGTGACTATTTTTATTTTATCCTTCATCTCAACAGATAGTTGCTCGATTATAGGGCCAAGCATTTTGCATGGACCGCACCATTCTGCCCAGAAATCTATCAGTACTGGTTGCTTTGAATCAATTACTTCTTTCTGGAAGTCATTATCGGTAATTTCTTTTGTCATGAATATCTCTTATTTTTATGTTACAAAACTTTGTGCCAAACTTCTAGCTTAGTAAATAGCAGCTATTAATGACAGCTGCTAGTACTTTTGGGGCACCATCTTTATTTTTATTGAAGCCTAGATCAACTGTCTTTTGATTTTTCTGAAAATTATTGCAATGATACATCTATAAAATTCAAATTTAAATGATAAATATGCGTAAAAAAATTGCAGAACTCGTTTCAACGGTATTTTTCATTGGCAAGATCAAATATGCCCCAGGCACTTTTGGGTCGCTACCTGCTTTTCCATTATGTTATATGATAATGTATTTTGTACTAAATAACAAAATTCTTTTTCCACTTGAAGGTTTTAACTTTCAAGAGCAACAAATAATAGCGTTATTTGTGTTAGAGCTTTTTGTAATTATTGTTTTATTTATTTTGGGTACTTACTGTACTTCAATATATATTGAAGATAAGGAGGTACAAGATCCCAGAGAGGTAGTAATTGATGAAGTAGTTGGTCAAATGCTAACAATCTTATTATGTTCTTTTTCAGTTGTTCTTACTTATGCTACCTCATTACCCGAACACTTTGACGCGACGCACATTGATATAGTTTGTTTGTTTGTCTTGCCCTTTATGTTATTCAGGCTATTTGATGCGTTAAAGCCGTGGCCCATTAATTGGCTCGATAAGAATATCAAAGGTGCAATGGGAGTTATGGTAGATGACATTGCTGCCGCAATATTTGCAAGCGTAGTGCAGTATGTGTTAGTATTTTTTATATTGGATTTTTATCCGGTTATATCGAGCTCACGCTAATTTATGATAGAACTAATCAGAAAAATAAAATCTACCAGTAACGGCAAAACTATTTCTGTTGCAGAATCATGTACTGGCGGAATGCTTTCATCATATCTGACATCAATTCCAGGTTCCTCTACATACTTTACTGCTGGTATTGTTAGCTATAGTAACGAGGCAAAGGTAAAACTATTATCAGTTTCTTTAGAATCTTTGATCCAGTATGGTGCTGTTTCTGAGCTTGCAGCTAAAGAAATGGCTCTGGGCTGTAAAAAAATTACAAATAGCGATATCGCGGTATCAATTACCGGCGTTGCGGGGCCAGATGGTGGAACTTTAAGTAAGCCAGTTGGTATGGTGTGTTTTAGTATTGTCAATGATAGTAAGGTACGTACTTATACTCATCACCTAAAGGGTGATAGGGAGCATATACGCCAAGAGGCGTGTAAAATCGCATTGCAAATGATACTAGATTTGTTGCAAATATAAATAAACTTTGAGTTGCATCTTAAACTGGTCCATGATATAAACGAAATAAAATGCTATATGTATTTAGGATAGTTTATGGGTATAAAGGAGGAAGGGAAGGAAGAATTTGTTCTACAAAGGGTGCTTTTTGTGCTTGGTTCAATGCAGCCCTTGGTAGTAAAAAAAGAGCTTCAGGGAGACGGTATATATAAAAATAATACATTATTTTGTTTAGTGGATAGAAATGATGTTTATTTTAATCCTGGCAGATATCCCCATTTGTATCATATGGATAAAACCATAAGATTGCCTTTTAGAAAGTTAAAGGATATTCATGCAATATTGTCTACAACAGCTGAAAAAGATGAAAGAGATGGAATTCTTCAGTGTGCTACTGAAAGCTATTGGCTAATGTCCGGAGTTAAAAAAACTAATAAATATTGATACTTTCCCCAAGTTTTAGTTAACAATGCAGTTAAATAACTACATGCCTATCTTGTGTTTGTATATAAAATCGACTATTCTTCCCTCTATTAGAAAGAGACTATAGAAGTTGAGTGTATGTTGGACAAAATATTGGAATCGGCTTTAAAAAAGATCGATACTGTAAAAACTTCTCGTCAGTTGCAAGATATTAAAGTTGAATTTCTTGGCAAGTCGAGTTTGATAAATCAAGAAATGAGCAAGCTTGGTAATGTACTTCCCAACGAGCGCAAGGAATTAGGGCAAAAGATCAACTATGTTAGGGAACAGATCCAAACCGCAATCGATGAACAAACACAAGTTACGCAGCAAGCAGAATTAGCACTCAGGTTTGAATCTGAGAAGTTAGATCTGACAGTACCAGCAAGACCAAGAGCTTCCGGTAGTATACATCCGGTAACTCAATGTATGGAAGAGTTAATACAAGTATTTGCCAAATATGGCTTCGACATAAAAGATGGTCCAAGTATTGAAGATGATTGGTATAATTTCACTGCGCTTAATATTGAGGAGAATCATCCCGCGCGCCAGATGCATGATACATTTTACCTTAAGAAGACAGATGATAAGACTAAATTACTACGGACGCATACTTCGCCTATTCAGGTGCGGACAATGCAAAATGAAAAACCTCCATATCGCTTTATTGCTCCAGGTAGAACATATCGTTCTGATTCTGATTTAACTCATACGCCAATGTTTCACCAAATTGAAGGTTTGGTAATCGATAAGGATATCCACATGGGGCATTTGAAATATGTGATTATTGATTTTATCAGAAGCTTTTTTGAGCGTTCAGATATTGAAGTTCAGTTTAGACCGAGTTTTTTCCCCTTTACTGAACCATCGGCTGAAGTTGATATCCGAATGAACAAAAATGACAAATGGCTTGAAGTGCTTGGCTGTGGTATGGTTCATCCTACTGTACTTAAGAATGTTGGTATTGACCCAGAGCAATATCAAGGTTTTGCTTTCGGCCTTGGCGTGGAGCGTTTTGCCATGTTGAAATACGGTATTCGAGATTTACGCCAGTTTTTCGAAGGAGATATACGTTGGCTTAATCATTATAATTTCCGAGCGCTTGATATACCAACACTTGCAGGAGGTTTAACAAGATGAGATTTACACTATCATGGTTAAAACAATTTCTAGACACTAACGCCTCCCTTGAGCAAATAGCTCAAACTTTGACAATGAGTGGGCTTGAAGTAGAAGATATTGAAGATAAAGCTCAAGATTTAGCTTCTTTCGAAGTAGCTCAAATTTTGGAAACTGCTGCGCATCCAGATGCGGATAAACTCCAGGTTTGTAAGGTTAAAACAAAATTGGGAATAGTTCAGATTGTTTGCGGAGCTGCAAATGCTAGAGCTGGCATCAAAGTAGTTCTTGCTAAAGTTGGTACCCTAATACCCAATGGGAATTTTAAGATAAAAGAGTCAAAAATACGAGGAGTCAATAGTTCTGGTATGCTATGTTCATATGAAGAGCTGGGTTTAGGTAGGGATAGCGATGGAATAATAGAGCTAGATGAGAATGCTATAATCGGGAGTTCCGTTGCTTCATATCTTGGCGCAGATGATCCTGTTATTCATATCAATATTACGCCAAACAGAGCCGATGCTCTTGGTGTATATGGAATAGCCAGAGATCTTGCTGCGTCGGGAATCGGCCGATTAAAAATGTTAGAGATTCCTGCCATTCAAGAAAGTTTTGATACCAGTTATAGTCTAACAGTAAGAGATAATATGGCGTGCCCATTATTTGCTTTTCGAGAGATAAAAGGGCTTGAGAACAAAGAATCACCACTATGGTTAAAGAATTTGCTAGAAAATATAGGCATTGGGTCTATTTCAGCGTTAGTCGATGTAACGAATTACATCTCTTATAGTTTTGGGCAGCCAATGCACGCATATGATGCGAGTAAAATTGATGGTGGGTTAACTATCGATACGTCAATTTCAGAAATTCCATTTATAGCTCTTAATGGTAAAGAATATGTTACAAAAAATGGTGACATAGTAATAAATGATGGTAAAGTAATTCATTGTTTAGCTGGAATTATCGGCGGTCAAAACAGTTCATGCAGTGAAAGCACCACCAATATTTTGCTAGAAGCTGCGAGCTTTAGTGCTGATTATATAGCCAAAACAGGTCGACGTATTATGGTTGACACTGACTCTAGGTACCGTTTCGAGCGTAATGTTGATAGGGAATTTACTCTCAAAGCATTAGACCTAGCTACGCAGTTGATTATGGACATTTGTGGTGGCGTGGCTTCAAAAGTAAAGGCTCTAGGCACTTCAGTACTACCAGTTAGGAAAATAGATTTTTCTTCAGATTTTTTGAGTTCAAAAACTGGTATTAACTTAGATGCCAATAAGGTCTCTAGTATTTTACAAAAATTAGGTTTTTTATGTGTGAATGAAAAGAAGTCAATTAGGGTAACAATACCCAGCTGGCGCTATGACGTGTCGATTAAAGAGGATATCGTTGAGGAAATTATTAGGATCTATGGCTACGACAATATTCCCGAAATCACCTTGCCTTTTGTCAATACATCAAGAATCATTCCATCTGATCAACGAAGACTGTCCGATATCAAGCGTCTACTTGCGAGATGTGGTTATACGGAAGTGGTTACTTGGTCATTCCTGGATAGTAACAAAGCTCAGTATTTTGCGCCTATAAAAGAAGAACTTACTTTGCAAAATCCAATTAGCTCAGATCTTGATTATATGCGCCCATCAATACTCCCTAATCTTTTAGGTATTTGTCGTAATAATTTAAATAGGTCTTTTCACAATATATCGCTATTTGAAGTGGGGCCTATTTTTCAAGATACTAGCGATCGTGTGATCAATAATGCTTGCGCTATAAGAACTGGTCATACTGCAAGTAAGAATAGTCATGGCGATAGAAGAGTATACGATATTTTTGATATTAAGGCAGATATGGCGATTATTCTTGACTCCATAGGCCTTGATATCGATAAATGCCAGATTAGAGATAGTGCGCCGTCATATTATCATCCAACACGATGTGGTAGTCTTTGCCTTGGTAAAAACATTTTGGCTTATTTCGGGCAAGTTCATCCGATGATTTTGAAGAAATTTGATATTGAGCCAGATATATTTGCTTTTGAGTTAAACATTAACGAGCTGCCTTTTAGCAAAGAAAGGTATGGCAAAAGATCTGAATATATCCCCTCAGATTATCAAATGATCACTAGAGATTATGCTTTTATAGTAGATCAATCATTGCCTGTAGCTGATTTATTAAATTTTATCAGGGGAGTGGATAAGAAGCTAGTCAGAGCCGTCGAGTTATTCGATATTTATAGTGGAGAAAAGATAGAAGCGGGCAAAAAATCTGTCGCTTTGTCTGTCAATATTCAAGATGATAGCAAAACATTAACGGAAACTGATATTATTGAAATAAATAAGAAAATAATAAAAGGTATAGAGCAAAAATTTAGTGCCATCTTGAGAGATAGTTAACCTGAGCTATGAATAAGGGTTGGTAAGTTTTTTTTATGTTGGCATATTCTTTCGAAACATAATATATGCAATTGTTACAAGTGCTAATATGTAGCAATAATATACTTTACCTATTACATCTAGCGGTGATACTTGGGCTACTGCGCATACAAGGAGAATTTGTGCGCCGTAGGGTATAATTCCTTGTAATACGCAGGAAAAAATATCAAGCCAGGTGGCGCTTTCGTGAGGTTTAATGCCATATTTTTTTGCCAGTTCTTTGGCTATGGAGCCTGAGAAAATAATTGCAATGGTATTGTTGGCAAGTAAAATGTCAAAAAGCGAGGCTAGTGCAGCGATTACCAGTTCCGCAGAACGTTTGCCAGCATTTTTGGGGAGAAGGTTAGCGATTTTTTCTGCAAGTTCTTTTGGGTTATGATTTGAAAGTCCTGAAAGTCCACCAATTAGAATTGAAAGTAACATGATCTCGTTCATATCACGGAATCCCGTGGAAATGTCTTGAGCAAAAGCAAGAATGGTGTAGGAACCAAAGATTATACCAACTAGACCTGAAAAGCATAATGCTATTATCATCACTATAAACACATTTATGCCTAACATGGCTAAGAATACCAGTAATATGTAAGGCGTAATTAATAGAAATGAGTAATGTCGTTCTATAAGATCAATTTCTGAGTTGTCAGCAAATAATAAAACGCATATTGTTACAAAAGAAGCAACTAATGCAATTTTTATGTTTAGCTTTAGTTTTTCTTTTAAATTAGCATGTTGTGAAGAAACTGCAGCAATAGTTGTATCCGATATAACAGACATATTATCACCAAACATTGCTCCACCCACTAAAGTTGCAGCTCCAATTTCAACCGCAAATGCGCCTTGCAGACTTAGCTCGGTTACTAGGCTGGCGAGTGCTGCAATTGTGCCCATAGAAGTACCAATTGCAGTAGAAATCAAAGCGCTAGTTATAAAGACCCCAATTAACAAAAGATTTTCAGGAGTAACGGAAAGGGTAAAGTTCACCGTTGATTCAACGCTGCCTATAGATTTTGTAACGCTACTTAGAGCTCCAGCTAACAGAAATATAATACACATTGTAATGATATCAGGATGTCTTGCCCCGCTGAGAAAGTTGGTCATGGTTCCTTGGGTATCACTTTTATTCATAAGCCAAGCAATTATTATCGAAGGCAGAATTGCAGAAGTTGGAGGGACTTGATAAAAGGCGTTCTCAATTCCTTGGATTGAGTAATATACTCCTGAGCCAAAAAATATTAGTACAAATAGTAAGATAGGAATAAAATTGGTAAATATTGCCATATTGATACATCTTTTCAGTTAATACAGATTATTAAAAGTGAGAAACGAGTGTATCGATAACATGTTTAACGGTACCTCGTGAAATCAGAGGTACATTCGGCTTTGAGTAAAATTAAGTTCAATTTGATATGTCATGACCGCGAGAGTACATTAGCGTCGAGCTTTAGTCAAATAAATTTAAATTCTTTGTGTTTTTATTTTTGGTATACTTAGGTTAGCATAATAAATTTTTCTATGATTTGTAAGACGGCTATGAAAGCACTAGAGAAAAACATCATTAATTTATATGGCAAAAAAGGTAAACAATGGTTAGCTAATTTGCCTAATCTTATAGCGCAAGTAGGAACGACTTATGGATTATCAAATTTAAATCCAGTTAAAAATTTAAGCTATAATTATGTACTTTCGGGGTTTCAAGATAATCAGCCTATTATTTTAAAATTAGGACAGGATATTGATGGTTTAAAACAGGAAGCTAAAGCGCTTGAGGCGTTTTTGGGGTTCGGTGTTGTTTGTGTGATTGCAGAAAATGATGGGTTACTATTGCAGATACGTGCCATGTCAGGAGTTTCGCTGAAGTCCTATTTTCCTGCAAAAGATAACGAGGCTATAAGCATCACCATAAACACAATGAAACTTCTGCATAAAGCTCCGATACCTCAGGTTCACTCGTTTCTTAACGTCAAAGATTGGCTTTCTATCTTAGATAAAGATTGGGAAATACCAACGAAATATATTCAAAAAGCAAGAGCCCTGCGTGATAACTTGTTAAAAACATCGGAAAAAGAAGTATTGCTTCATGGGGATCTGCACCATGATAATATTTTACAAAATGGCAATGACTGGGTAGTAATTGATCCCAAGGGCGTAATCGGTGAGCCAGCCTACGAAGTGGCGGCTTTTATTCGTAATCCCCTACCAGAATTATTAAAGCATGACAATGTTCAGGTAATAGTTGATAACCGTATTATGTGTTTTGCAGAAATGCTTAAATTACCGGAGAGTCGAATCTTAGATTGGTGTTTTGTGCAAGCCGTGCTTAGTTGGGTGTGGGCCTTAGAAGATAGGTATGATACTACCTATTTTGAGCAGATAATAGAATTACTTGAGTCCAATTAATGTCATTATAGCAGTCTACGGCTACTTGTAAGCTGAGGTAATTTGCCTATTGGCATCATCAGCAGAGTTGTTTATTATACAAGGAGGCGTGGGTGAGAATACTATTCACTATTTAGGAACCCTCATTGGTTAAATATCTGATTTGAATAAATTTAAGGAGCAATTTTGATGCAAAAAACAACGACACTATTAGCAGAAATAAAGTTGGTTGGTATAACCGCTAGAACCAATAATACTCATATATTTGAAGGGGATCCTTCAACTAATATAATTGCCGCGACAGTTCAGAAATATTTTTATAATGGATTAGCTGAAAGGATTAATGGTCGAAAAAATCCTGGAACAACTTTCTGTGCTTATACAAATTATGAAAGTGATGTTAATGGAGATTATACTTATTTTGTCGGTGAAGAAGTAACCTCTTTTGATGAGGTAGATAAAGAATTTGAGATGCTTACAATACCTCTCCAAAATTATGCAAAATTCACTAATCAGCCCGGACCAATGCCTGCTGTTTGCATCGATATGTGGAAAAACATATGGAAAATGAGCGCATTAGATTTAGGTGGAAAAAGAGCTTATATTGCAGATTTCGAGATTTATGACCAGCGAAGCATCGATCATAACAACGTAATACTTGATATTTATATTGGCATTAGCAAATGAAAATCGAGCACATCTCTATCCCTGCAAGTGTAGATATCGATTTCCTAACACAAAAAATTAATCAAGAAACACCTGAATTTGGATAAGCATATCCTTTTTCTTTTTTTGTGCGTGATGAGAATAATCAAATCATAGCAGGTTGTAATGGTAGTGTTATTTTCGGCAGTATTTATACCGATCAATTATGGGTGGATCCAGATCATCGCAAAAGTGGTGTAGGACATGAATTGATGGCTGCGGTTCATGATTATGGTCGCAAGTCAGGATGTACCACAGCAACAGTTACTACAATGAGCTTTCAGCCGGCTAAAGTATTCTATAAAAAATTGGGATACGTAGTAGATTTTGAGAGGCCAGGTTATACGCAAAACTCTCGCTGTATATTTATGAGGAAAGAGTTATGAGTAAATTTTTATACCTTATTAAATTGTTGAGTTTATGAAGATTATTAAAAAGATTGAAGTCGTTCTTCACGATCCTAATTGGTCAAGTATTTTTGAGGCTGAAGCAGCCAAAATAAAAAAAATACTGAGTAACAACTGCATTGCTATTCATCACATTGGCTCGACAGCAGTACCTGGTCTTGCTGCAAAACCAAAAATAGACATGATCGCAGTTGTCCAGGATTTATTTTTTAACCAATCGCAATTGGAAACTATAGGATACAAATATAGGGGTGGTTTTAATATTCCTCTGCGAAAGTGCTTTACAATAAGAACAATTAATAGAAATATTAATCTTCATATTTTTGAAAGAAATGACCCTGAGATTGAGTTGAATATTATATTCAGGGATCATTTGCGCGGAAGTCCTGATGCTAGAGACGAATATGCGCTGCTTAAATATAAATTGATTGCAGAAAATTCAAACCATGAGAAAAACTGTTCTATTTACAGGGGATATACCTTAGGAAAGCATGATTTTATCCAAAATATATTAAAAAAGTCTGGCTTTAATCGCATAAGATTTCTGCTCTGCACACACACTGCAGAATGGGATTCAGCTAGATATTTTCGTGATAAATATTTCTTTGGTCCTAATGGCATACATGATCCATACATATGGACGTTTAACCATTCTGAGCATGTTCATTTGGTTTTATATCAAGGCACAGAGATCATTGGTTATACCCATATTCAATTTTGGCCGGACCATAGAGCCGCGATACGGATTATAGTCATTGATGAAGATAAGCGTAACAAAAATGCAGGAAGTAAATTTTTGGCTTTAAGTGAAAAATGGCTGAAAAGTTTAGGTATTAAAAGCATTCATGCTGAATCCAGGCAAGCCAGCTTAGTATTCTATCTCAAAAATGGCTATACAGAAATGCCATTTAATGATCCAGAAGACCATGAATCTGACCCAAATGATATTCCCGTAGGTAAAATATTATAATAACTATTGAAAACAGATCGGAATATATCGGCTAAATAAAAAGACAAGTTGAAGAGGCAAGAAAATGAGAAATATTACATATGAAGAATTTGAACGAGTTAATTTATGTTCTGGTACAATTACAAAAGCAGAAGAATTTGCTCGGGCTAAAAAGCCGGCTTTTAAGGTTTGGGCTGATTTTGGACCAGAGATAGGCATCCTTCAAACATCGGCTCAAGTGACAAAGCATTATACTATTGAAACGCTCGTTGGTAGACAAATTGTTGGATGTGTTAACTTAGGGGAGAAGAACATCGCCGGCTTTTTATCTCAGTTTCTGCTTGTTGGTTTTGCAGATGTAAATGGAGGAATATGTTTAATTACTGTGGATCCTAAGGTTCATAATGGACAAAAGATGTGTTAAAATATAGCTAATCCTCTTCCGGGTATCGAAGAGGATTGAGTAAATGCCAGCGTTATTGCATCACTATAATGAAAACCCTGATACCAAATTATTTTGAAAAACACTCTTGTTCTTTGGGATCTATCTAGCGAAACCACTAGATTTTTCAACTCCAACAGCTTTTTTAATTTCAGCTCCAACTTTTGCAGCTGCTTTTTTTACATTTTCCCAGGCCTTTGAACGATCTTTATCATTACCTGCTAGTGAACTAACTAAATTCCCCATTTTGCTGCAAAAATTGCCTAATGCTTTCATGACAGGGTTGTTTGATATTTTTTTAGATAAATCACTAAAGCCTGCAGCAATCGCAGATGTTGATTTGTTACTATGTAACAAATCGCTTATATCCTTGCCTAGTTCACTCATTTCGCGTTTAATGTTTACGTTTAATTTGGCTGCTGCTGGTTTTATGTCGTCTTTCCATGCATCCTCGAAAAAACGTTCAACTTCTGTTATAGTAGAAGGAGGCTTTAAAAAATCTTCAGCTTCACGTACAACCCCTCTTTTTGCTTGCTCTAATTTATGTCCAGCTTTTTGTGCTTTGTAAATCGCTTCTCTTTTTAGATCCTTTACAGTTGGTACATGAGGCATAATTTTCTCCATTAATCAATTATAACTAAATGCTATCAAAAATATAAATACATGTAAAGTATTTCCACTATAATGTAATTAATAGTTGTGCCATAGCTCTGTTAGTAACAAATTCATGCTGATGCTTTTAAAAGTGGGAAATGGTATTAAATATAAAGGTAAGGGGTGATTAAAAGTCACTAAATTCAATGAATATTAGAGTTCTGATGGGAATTTAGAAATTTAGAAAATCACGTTCAAAAAGTTTGATCCATATAATAATGGCGGAGAGAGAGGGATTCGAACCCTCGATAGAGATTGCTCCCTATACTCCCTTAGCAGGGGAGCGCCTTCGGCCACTCGGCCATCTCTCCAAGTCCATGTTAGATATATCATTTAATTGGTGAGTTTTCCAGAATTATTTTACTGACCAAGAGAATCCTGCTATAGTTCTTGTAATGAAAAGGTTGAGGCCTGCTCTTAGTGTATGAATTTGTCTGTTTTATTAAACCCAACTTCAAACACAAATATTATAAACTAACCGCTCGTTGGAATAATTCTAGGAACGGGGAGATACTTTACAATGGCTTGGAAACTGTTATTCTAGAAGTATTATATTGCAATATTTGGTCTCTGCCTCCTTTTGACAGAATAATTACTCGAGCTTATAGATGAAAATTTTATCTAATTACAAAATAGGGGCGCTATACGCAATCATGTCGGGCTTTTGTTATAGCTTGCTTGGATATTTTGGTATTACTATTATACAGGCTGGATCATCAGTTTATAATATGTTATTTTGGCGTTTTTTGGTATCGGCCTTATTTTCACTAATATTATTAATACCTAAATATCCAATTATTTTACAATCACCAAGGATCAGCCTTAAAGTATTGTTAAGTGGAATGGTGTTTTATGGTTCTTCTTCAATAGTTTTTTTTCTATCTAGCCTTTATATAGGCACAGGCCTGGCCATGGTAATATTTTTTATCTACCCTGCTATCGTAATGATAATTAATATCACTTTTTACCACGCTAAATTCAGTAAAATTTATTTCTTAGCTTTCTTAATTATTTTAATAGGTCTGGTGCTTTTGGTAGACATACAAGACTGTAGACTAGATATTTTGGGGGTTGTTTTGGGAGTGGCAACTGCAATGTTTTATGCCTGTTATATGGTAGCGAGCGAAAAAATATCAATTCATCCGATTCTATCTACGGTGATGGTCTCAATAGGCAGTGCAACAATAAGTTTTATAGCATCTTTGGTTGATTCAAGTTTTCATGTACCAAGTGGTTTGGACAATTGGTTTAATATAATAGGTATAGGGCTACTTTGTACGGCAATCCCAATTTTGTTATTGCTTAAGGCTTTGCAGTATATAGATGCAGAAAAAGCAGCTACATTATCTGTGTTAGAGCCGGTATTTGTGCTAATATTTGGCATTATCTTGCTTGATGAAAAGGTAACATTTGTTCAGATTATGGGCACAATAATAGTTTTATCCGGGGCTTTGATGGTTTTGTTTCATACTACTCAAAAAACTAAATATTGACTATAAATGTTCAATAAATACGATGTAATAACAATAGGAGCTGGAGCTGCAGGATTAATGGCGGCGATTTCTGCTGGACAGAAAGGGAAACGAGTCTTAGTTGTTGAGCATACAGATAAAATTGGTGAAAAAATCAGAATATCAGGCGGGGGTAGATGCAATTTTACTAATATTAATACTAGTAGCCGCAACTTTATTAGTCAAAATCCTCATTTTGTTAAATCTGCCCTTTCTCAATATACACAATCTGACTTTATCAATTTGATCGAGTCCTATAAAATTGCGTATCATGAAAAAACGTTAGGCCAATTGTTTTGTGACGGATCTTCAAAACAAATCATCGAGATGCTTGTTGATTTATGCAAAAAAAATCAAGTAGATATAAAGCTGTCATGTAAGGTTAAAGAGGTTTTTAAAGGCGATTATTTTAAAATAGAAACAGATCAAGGTGATTTTATTAGTTACTCTCTTATTATTGCTACTGGCGGGCTGTCCATTCCAAAAATAGGAGCAACTGATTTTGGTTACCGTATTGCCCAGAAGTTTGGTCTAAAGATTATTCCAACTAAACCAGCCCTAGTCCCTCTCATTGTTTCAGAAGAGCAAATGACACTATTTAACGAACTTAGAGGAATTTCTAACTATTCAATAGTAAAATATCAAGATGTCACTTTTACTGAAAACATATTATTTACTCATAAAGGTCTGAGTGGTCCAGCTATTCTTCAAATTTCATCATATCTGAACAAATTTAATAGCGAAAAAATATCGATCAATTTGTTACCAAATCTTAATCTTGAAAATATGTTTATAGTGGATAAAAATAACAAGCAAACTCTTGCTAATTATCTTAAGAGTTACCTGACAAATCGATTGGTTGATAATTTTTCTCTAAGAAATTCAGACTTTAATAGAGCTATCACCGACCTTACTAAAGAAAAATTATCTTGTATTGCAAAATTCATCCACAACTTTCAAGTACCAATAAGTGATAGCGAAGGTTATCTAAAAGCAGAAGTAACTTCTGGTGGTGTAGATACCCGAGAATTATCTTCAAAAACTATGGAATCAATAAGAGTTCCTGGCTTATTTTTTGTTGGTGAAGTAATAGATGTAACAGGATGGCTTGGGGGTTATAACTTTCAATGGGCGTGGTCATCTGGATTTGCAGCTGGGTAAATAAAATAGAGCTCTTCGAAAACTAATTTCTAATAGTCTGTATCCTCCAGAGAAATGTACTTAATTTAAGGAGATAGAGATCAGATTATTACAAATTATGGCTTTCTTTCTCTCTGTTTGTCCAATTTTTTAAATAAAGAGAAGCAATATCTGTATCTTCAATTAGTATTACATTTTCGGCATTTCTATGATCAGCTGCGCTTGTGAAGTTGAACGACCCTGTAATAACTTTTTTGCTGTCAATAATTATCACTTTATTGTGTGCTATGCCAGGCATTTTGTCAAACCTTACATCTATTCCATATTTTTGTAATTCCGTAAGTACCTGCTGATTGTCACTTAAATTTCCCCCATCCAGTAAAATGCGTACTAATACTCCCCTATCTTTCGCAGCTTTTAGTTGATGTATAATGCTGATAGATGTTAGACCATAGGCTTGTACATAAATACTCTTTTTTGCTTTTACTATCTCTTGAGCTATTAAACTGCCGCAACCTGATGGAGGAGTAAAACAAACATTTATACTAGCTGTATCTGGATGATAACTGTGCCATGTGCCGATCCCTACCATCTCTTCATAAGCCACTCCCAGGCTAATTCCAAAAGCCAGTACAGCAATGATTGAACGTATAGGTGCTTGACTAAAACCAAAGAACTTCATCATGTGATTTATCGTTGATGATTTTAATTTTGGCTTTCTCATTTAGTATTTCTCTTTTAGGCTATAGGATTTGGAGACCAGGCCTTGATGATTTTTATTACCAGTAAAAACTCTGCCAATAATTGGAATTGAGCCAACGACCGAGCTAATGCCATATAACTCAGGATTCACATGTCCATATATGTCCATAAGTCTTTTTTTGGTATCAATTTTGCCTTTGAGTGTAAAGTTAAAATAGGGGCCCTTAGCAAAGCTACTACTTATTGAAAGAATGTTGTTTTGGAAACTAAAATCTCCGGTCATGCTGAGAAAAGTAATGTCTTTGTTACCGCTAATCATGCCAATAAAACCTGGAAGCGATATGAAAGAAATCATACGAGTCATAGTGGTGGCATCATGCAACATAAAACGTTCAAAAGAAAATTTACCGCTATGGATTGGAATGATATGTCCAGGTTTAACCTCTTTTCTGCTGGTAGTAAGATTTAACGTAAGATGGCCAGCTCTCATTGAATTATACATATCGAGCCCTCTTAGTAATGCTCCAGCATTACTACAGTTTATAAGCCACTCTTCTTTATCTTGTTTTGCTGTTAGTAAGAGTTCAAGGGATCTAGAACCTATTTTAGAATCAATGTAGCCAGAAAAACAACGCACAGGATCGCACTCAAATTTTGCTTTTACATTATCAAGCCATATGTCGTCTTTTAACCTAATTCTGTCAATAGAAAGAGCTAACTTAGTAGATCCACTATCTCTCTCTTTTTCAAGAAATTGAAGCATATCCGCGTCTGAGAGGTCAAGTATTTTACCATGTATGCTGGCATCAAAGAGGTTTTTATCTAGTACTATTTTTGCTGTTAAATCTGTTTTTTTATGTTTAATTTCTCTAATATCAGCTGTTGCTTTATTTGAATTTATATGAATTGTTCCAGTAGTTTTTAGCCCACTTTTGCTTGAAACAGAAAAATCTATCTCCCCTTTAGTTGGATCTGTAAAAGTGCCAGTGACAACCAAGTTTGATTTATCATTTTGTTTTTTTCTAATTCCTAGCTTATCGAAATAAAGATCAAGATTTGTAATGTCCGCATCTATAGCAATGATTCCCTTGGAATCTTTATTTGTATAGGTAAAATCAAGCACAGAGCTGCCACCGAGAAGACTTAGGAAAGCTATTTTATTTCTAGCATCTGATGGGTTATTTGATATTTTAAAATGTGTTTTTATATCTAGTTTGTGTGAGAATTTAGTTTTGTCTGTTAGATTAAGTATAAAGTCCAAGTCACTATTAAAATTATTAATTTTTCCAGTTCCACTAAGTAACACTTCATCGCCATTAAAAATACCTTTTATAGTAGAATGAGTCAGTTCAACATAGTTTTTAAATATTGATAAAGATGCTTTGGTTATATTAGCAGATATATTGTAGAGATTTTTTGTTCCAGGCTTTAGGGGAATAGCTATATTAATATCAAGGTCAGCTTGTCCAAGTATTTTACGAAGGTCAATATTGGCTTTGTTCATCTCTTGGTGCTGCTGAAGCGTGATAAAATCAGTTAAGCTAGTAGCAGGACCATGAGCTTTAGCGGTGATTTTTAACTCTGAATTATCAAGCCCTTTCCAGTTCATCAATATTAACCCTTGAGATAATACGATATCTGATGAATAAGCGCGATTTAGCCTGAAATGTTGTGCGCCAGGTATTTTAGTCCACCCCTGCGCCAGAAGAGAAGTCCACTTCATACTAACTTTTTTGCTGCACTTTGTCATCCTCCATTTTAAATTTAGGTATAAAGTTTTTTCTATAAGAATCC
>Ga0214192_1000341_pt1 | contig 29687 bp, 21 predicted proteins | sample TroBogEpilimnion_44_FD_153030 | JGI IMG/M metagenome (GOLD analysis project Ga0214192, IMG submission 153030) | Freshwater microbial communities from Trout Bog Lake, WI - 29JUL2008 epilimnion | ecosystem: Environmental > Aquatic > Freshwater > Lake > Epilimnion/Euphotic zone | place: Trout Bog... | reverse complement strand
AGGATATCCTCCAGAACGGCGAGGTTTTCCTTGGAATTGGAACTCACGATGAGCGTGTTGCTGAAGGGGTCGCTGGTGATACGCAGTTTTCCATAGAGACGACCGGCGTCCGAGCCGGGCCCGGAATCCGAGCCTTCATCGTTGAAATAATCCCAATAGCTTCGCTGCTGTTGTTTTTTGAGAAACAGTTCGTTCAACACATCCTCGATGTCCGTCGCGCTGGCGTATTTCAAATGATAAATCTTCGGGGCCAGACCGTTGTCGGTGATGGGCTGGTCGAGTTCCTCGATCATTTTGCGGATGTTGGCAATCTGGGTCGGGGGAGCCTGCACGATGACGGCGTTGCGACGACGGTCGGCGGAGAGACCCATCTTGGTTTTGCTTTTATCATCCTGCCCCTGACCGAAGTAGAAGAAACGTCCCCGGCCTGAGTTGTTATCCTTGTCCTGACCAAGCTCCTGCAATTGTTTCACCACATCGCTGGCATCTGCGTTCTTCAGCAGGAAGGTGCTGGTGGTTTTTTCCTGAGCATCATCGGTGTCGAGCATCGTGACGATTCTTCGGAGCGCGCTGAAATTCGCTTCGCTGGAAAGAACGATCAGGGTGTTGGAACGTTCATCGGCGGCGACATCCACGGTATCCTTGGACCCCTTGGAACCGGCCTTTTGATAAAGCGGCGCAAGTTCCTTGGCGAGTTCCATGGCGCTCATGTTCTTCAGGTTGATGATGCGAATGGCGACTGACTGGGGGCTGTCGGTATCGAGCGCCTCGATCAATTCACCCACAACCCGCAGGTTGTCGTTGTAATCGCTGAGGATGATTTGATTCGCATGTTCATCGAGATTGATGGTGGCTTTGTCTGAAAGAGCGGACTGGATCCTTTCCTTCAAATCGGCCGCCTGAACGTTTTTCAGCGAGAAAACCTTGGTGAACAGCTGACGTCCGGGAGGGAGATCCTTGAGCGGGCCGGTGACCACTTCCGGAGTCATCCTGGGCTCCTTGCCTTCGGGCACGATCATGATGGATCCCGAGGTTTCAACCGCCGAAAAACCTTCCATGGCCAGCGCGCGATAGACGATGTTCACGGCTTCGCGCGGGGAGACTTTCTTGGAACTGGTGATGGTCAACTGACACTGCACTTGCGGATGTTTTATCACGGTTTTGCCCGTGGTTTCGGCCAGCCATTGAACCACCATGTCGATATTCGCACCTTGAAAGCTCAGTTGAATGGCTTCCTTGGTGGTGTTGGTATCACCGGTGGAGGCCGTTGCCTCGGAGGGAACCCACGGGCCGCCACCGGTGGATTTAGGTCCATTGACGGAATTCGGCCCGCCGGGCATGGAGGGAAATCCCGGAGGCATTCCATCGCCGGAAGGAAAAATGATGTGGGGTCTCGGTGAATTCTGAGCCACTGCCGCCGTGTTGGCTAAAAGAAGCAGGGCTAGGGGCATCCATACCACCCGCATAAGCCCGGGTTTTCGGGCGGCGTCCATTCCGGTGGGACTGCAAGATGGCGATGGGCGGGTGGATTCACCTGCGTGCGCGCGGTCAGGGATTGGGTTGTGCATTTTTGCTTTCATGGGAAATGACATTTGTTTTGGACAATAAACTTTCTCCACCGAAACCACTGAAAATCATGAGCTCCTTGGATTCACCGTTTTCCTCCACGAGCACCCGGTTGACACCGATCTGGACCAGCTTGAGTTCACCGAGGGATTTGCCTTCCTTCACCAGACCCGTCTGACCGCTGGCCGCGCGCAGAAAAGCGGTATTGCCTGCGATCCCCAACAAAGCCGCGGGCATGGGATGAATCACCGGCGCAAGAAGTTCGCTCTGGGTGATTTTGGATATCCGTGCGGAAACGGCTGGTGCCAGCGGAGGTGGCGGTTTCCCGCCAATGCCTGGCATCATGCCGCCATTCATCATAGCCATGGTCATCATCATCTTCGGATCCATTCCGCCGGGAATGGGGTCGGGAGAAGGCGGGGCGGGCTCGGCGTCCCTGGCTGCAATGCTGTTGGACTTTGCCGTGGGTGCAACGTTGGTGCTGGTCGGAGCTTTTGCGGCATCGTTGGTCGCGTGGTTGGTTGTTTTCGCTACGACTAATGCCGGGGATGTGGCATTGGTAGTGACAGCGATGTTGGTCGAAACGGTGTTAGAGGAAATTGCGCTATTCGTGGAAAAGGCATTTGTGCCTTTGGGAGCGGAAGCGACATTGGTTGATGGAGTGGCCGGGGCATTGGACGGGATGCCTTTGGCTGCGGGTGCGTTGGTCTTATCCATCGAGGAATCGACGAGTGTCGGTAATGCCGGAACAACCACACGGCTGAGCGGATTCCATCGCCGCACGATTTGAGCGCATTGATAAACCAGCAAGGCCGCGAGGATCATGACGGCGATGCGAACCAGTTGAAATGGGCGATCAGGCATGGGGAACCTCCGTGCTTTTCCAGGTTTCAAAATCCAAAATCACCAGCGTCAACGTGAGCTTGATCATTCCCGGGGGACCCGGCTGGGCTCCGACCTGAACTGAATCAATGAGGATGGGGTAACCGAGAGTTTGCAGGCGGCTGAGAAATTCCATGACCGCAGTGACCTGTCCCGAGCCTTGCAGTTGAACCGTGGCCAGTTCATGGGCGGCGGCGCGTCCTGATGATTCGCGAATGGGACCCAACACGACTCCTCCCGAAGCCGCTGCCCTTTGGATGGCTGAGCTGGCTTCCGCCACCACGGTGGCTTTGTTCAACTTCGCGGGGTCCATGTGAAATTGTTCCATCAACCTGGCAGCCGTCTCCGCACGAGTCGGGTAGGGCAGAAGCGACACTTTCATGTCCTCCGCTTTGCGAACCAATTGACGGTAATCGGTGCGCCGTTTTTCCATCCAGCCCCATACGCGCCATCCGCAGAAAATGGCGAGGTAAATCCCGATGCCGATGGAGGCGATTCGCAGGGTCTTTTTATCCCTTGGAGTGAGGTTTGCCATGATGGGGTTACAGGGGTTTGCCGGGCGGGGTTGCGGGTGTAGCCGGAGGTTTCCCGGGTTTATCCTTGCCGGTGGACGGTTTCTGAATCTCCGCATCGGTGGGGCCGAAGTTCATGGCCGCACGGACCGAGGCTGGCTTCCAAATCAGGATGAGCCGGATGTTGACCCGTTGATTGTTCGGGCCGGGGCTTTGTTCCTCGACCACCACGCTTGAGAAAAATCCGGAGTCGATCAGTTTTTTCCGGAAGTCCGTGACCTGGTCGCCGGTGTTCATCATGCCGCGCAACGAGACTTCCCCGTTGCGATTCATGGAGAGGGATTCGATGTGGGTACCCATCGGTGCGGATTTTGAGAAAAGATAGAGGGCATCCAAATACGGGGGTTGCGTTTGCTTCAATGATTGCAGGAAGGCCAGCTCGCGATCGATCATCGTCCTCCGGCTTTCATCCGCCTCAATCCTGGCGATGGTTTTCGCAAGATGCGGTTTGAACAGTATTGCCTCGGCATAGGGCAAAAGAACCAGGACAGCACACAGAACGGCTGCCGTCTTCAACATGGGTTGCAGCTGGCCTGCGGGAAAGACCGCGAAGATGCCCGTGGCTTTTGGAAGCTCGGTTCGCAGGAATAACAACGTTTTGCCGCCGTCTGTTTCCAAGGCTTTTTTCAGACCCGCCAGCGCTGTGGAACGGACCTCTGCCGAACCCGCCGACAACACCTCACAATGGATGGACGGGGGGAGATGCACTGCCAGTTTCGCCACCATCGTAATGGCGTTGGCAACAGAGGGGCTGATCACGAAAAGTCTGCTTCCCTTCCAGATGCTGCTGATAAACCCGGCGAAGGAAGCCAGCGCGGCATCGGCCGCCTCGCCTTGTGTCCAGAGCGAAGAGCCCCAGGGAATCGAACGGCTGGAGGCCGGGGTGTCTTTCTCAAATATCAACAGTTCGGAACTGTGGGTGCCAATTTCCAGAACCGCACCGTCATACATGCCCGGGGGACAAAACATCGCACGCGCCAAGGTGGACAGTGTGAACTCAGGGTTCAACCCGCATTCACCGAGGAGTGAGGCATATTCGGCGATGGTTTCCTTGCGGGTCGCTGCCAGCAGAATTTCCTGTTGCGGTGTGCCACCCGGTTCCGTGCGTTCGGACACCTTGCGATAACCCCAGGCCATCTCGGCTGGAGGCAACGGGAAATCGGTTTCCAGCTGGAGCAGGAGCACGGCCTGAAGCTGACTGGCCGGGGTGATTGGCAGGAGCATCCGGCGCAACGAAACACCCCCGGCGGCGATGGCGCAGATTGCGCGTTGCGCTGGCCGCCATGGTTTGCGGTTGAGGAAAGCTTCGACACCGGACTTCACTTTCAGCCGGCACTCCGGCGTGAGCAAGCCGGCGGGTGTGCGTTGAAGTTCCATCTCGGCATACGAACTGCCGCGGGCGATTTTCAGCGAGGCCGGTTGTATCTCGATGACCACAACCCCCGGGTTTCGGTTGACAGCAGCGTTCATAGATCATCCTCCCGATAGGACCGTGTGGTGACTTGGTTGAGTTGGATCTGGACGATTTCCTGAATTCGGCGGCGAACCCCGGATGAAGCGATTTTGCCTTCGCTCAGAATTCGATACGTTTCGGAGCGCACGGAAATCATCGGCGCCAGTTGCTTGAAAAGATCGGGTGTGAAACCGGGCACCTTCAACAAATGCGCGATGTTGGGAAGATACCCGCTGGATTTGCGATAATTGATCACGGCTTGCGCGAGGTCCCGATTCATTCCCGGCATCGCGGTGAGAACCTCCAGTGAAGCGGAGTTGATGTTGATGGTCCCGGCCTGGTTTTGACCGGATTCATTCACGGTCAGGCTGTCGGCGATATCCATGAGCAATTCATTGGAAATCAACTTGGCCCCGCCCGACGCTTTGCCAGCATTGTTGCCGGAATTTCTGCGACCCCTGGTATTAACCGCCTGTGCTCCCTGTTGATCCTGGGGCGCGGTGACATCCAGCAAATCGGCGATGCTTTTGAAATCGTTTTGGCCACGGTAGGCAACGATGGCGTGGGCGATGGTGGGGGTGATTCCCTGGATTCCAGCCAAGGTGTTCTCATCCGCCGATTTGATGTTGATGCGGTCCTGTCCCGAGGCATCGATATCTTTGACCGAGGAGTCGGTGGTGAAAATTCCCGCCCAACCGGTGTCCGATTGCGTGTTGTCCGAAGAGGGATTGCTGGCATCCCCGATGCCGTCACCGACTGCGGGAATGCCTCCATTGGCATGAGTGTCGTTTCCAAATAGCAACAATGAAGTCACGCCACGCACCATCAACAATTCGCGCACGGTCTGGTAAGGGGCGTTGCGGGGAGTGTAGGGTGGTTGGAGGGAAAGGTAATACTCAGCGGGATCCCCGCGCTGTTGCGCGCTGTCCTCATTGCGCCCGCGCCATTCCAGAATTGCCTGGACGGTATCCGGGTTGATTCCCTGCAGCCTGGAAAGTTCCTGATCCGAGACCGTGTTGATATTCAACCGGCTTTCCTCATCTGAGACTCCGTAAATGATTCCACCGCCCTCGTCATCCGTTCCACGGCGCAGGACCGAGAACGTGCCGCGACCCAGATGGATCTCCTTGAACTGATCGGTGGCGTTGTAATATTGGGCGGTGTGGTGGATACCGCTGTGACTGCGGTCCCGCATGTTTTGATAGAGTATAGCCTTGGCTTTCTCAGCACCGGCCACCGCCAGGTAATGCGCCTGAATGCCGTCACTAAAATTCCGCACCACCTTGAGATCCATGGTCGCCGTGTGCAGCACGCCGATGACCACCAGCGACAGCAGCACCATGCACCACAGCAAGCCGATGAGGATGGAAGCACGTTGGCGCATGTTTAAAAAGTGGCCGCCTGGGGTGGAGGGCTGGCAGACGCGGCTCCGGAACTTCCGCCACTTTCATCCTTGGACGCGGGCGTCAGGTTGAGCCGGGCAATGGAGGTGACCACCAAAGGCGGGGCATTGGTGGCCGGATCGGGTGGTTCGGTCCGGTGTGCCCAGGGATTCGGATCGAACATCAAAGTGATGCGCACGGCATCGGGCATGCCGGAAAGGTTGGGATGGTTGCTGTTGGAGGTTTGCGCCTTGGTGCCCTTGAGCTCGCCCCAGGTGTCGTACCAATCGATGCCGTCGAAATATTCAAAACGCGCACCCACCAATCCGGTGGCGATGATCTCGCGTCGGCCTCCGGCCAACGGATCTTTGGCAAGCAGTGGATTCCGTCGACGCCAGAGTGTCAGAAGATGGGTCTCCGGATCCGTGCCCAGGAAAAAGCTTTCCTCGCAGAAATCACCCTCGCGATCGTGTTTTGGAGTGTAGTTGTGGGTGGCGAAGTCCAGGTTATCCGCCTCCATGATGCCGATCTTTCTCTGGGCGCCGAGGAACTGGGGATCCTTGGGAAAAGGACAGGCGCAGCGGAGATCGGCCGTCATGATACTCAATGCCACCCGGGCGTTTTGAAAAATCTCGACCCTCGGTTCAATGTCTTTCCGCGTATTCAACCCCGCATTCAAACAGGCATAGGAAGCCACCACGATGAGAGCCATCAGCGCCGCGCTGATGACCATTTCAATCAGCGTGAACCCGCGGACGAATGTCCGCTTCGCGTGATGTGTGCGCGGAATGTTCATCAGGATCGGCGATTCCTCTTGGAGCGGGATTTCCCACCCTTGCGGGAATCAGGATTCCCTGCGTTCACATCTTCCGGGGCTTCGAACAAAAGGGTGCGAAGTTCATAAATCTCATCATTCGAAGTTCCATGCAGGATGTCCACGGACACTTCATGAAGTCCGCTGATGGTGGAGGGTTTGATGCTTTTTTTCCAATGATAGAGCGGCAGATTGGAGCCGCAATCCCCATCTGTTTCGCCATCGACGATTCCACCGGCCGCGCGAAGTTCCTCGATCTGGCCGGCTGCGAAGAGTGCCGCCACAGTTTTATATTCCGCGTCCTTGTTGGATCTCAGCGCAGTGGTGATCCCCTGCACCATGCCCACCAGCGCAACGCCCAGGATGATCATGGCCACCATCACTTCGATTAGTGAAAATGCGGCGGAAGATGCTCCCTGAACGCGCTGGGGATTTATGTTCATTCCCTGGAAACCTCCAGTATGTGCACCGCGGAGGTGACCGGGTTCAGTCGAAGGATCAGTCCGAACCCCGAGCGATCGCGCAGTTCGAATTCACGGGAATCTGATGTGCCATCCGCGCTGAAGGAGATGACGTCATTGTCCGTCATCAAGGGGCTTTCGGGCGTCGCAGGGGATGAATTCTCCATCGCGGGTGCGTCATCAGCCGACGGCGTGGGTTCCGCACTGGATTCGTGGACACGGATGGTGATGCGCGGATCCCATTGACCCTGGCTGCCGGCGAATTCATCCACCGGCACAAACTCCTCGATGCCGCCGCGGCGGACGTGCTTTTCCAGTTGGAACTTGCTGGAATGAAAATCCAGGTGAATCCGGTGAACCTGGCTGTGCGCCACCGCCTGGCTGGAAGCGAGACTAAAGACATCCACCAACTTGCGGCTCGTTGAGCGCAGCAGCGCGTCCTGGAAGGTGCCTTGCATTTCCGGGATCATCAACGTGGCCATGATGCCGATGATGACGATCACAACCATCAACTCCACCAGGGTGAAAGCCTTGTTGTTGGGGCGCAGGCTCATTCGGGCTTACCTGTTACCAATTGCCGATGTCCGCGTTGTCCCCTTCGCCACCGTCGGCACCATCAGCACCACGGGACCAGAGGTCGAAGCTGGTCGGATGATGGGTGCCGGGAACCCGATACTGATAGGGATTCCCCCAGGGATCAGGGCGAAGCAACTTGATATAGGGACCGCGCCATTTGGAGGCATCGTTGGCCGGTGCCTCCACCAGCACTTTCAACCCTTCCTCGGTGGTGGGATAATGATCCATTTTGGCGTTAAATTGTTCCAGGGCAGACTCCAGTACGGCGACATCGGACTTAGCCTTGCTGATTTTGGCGTCCTGGGTGGTGCCGATGAACTGCGGCAGAATGGTCGCGGCCAGGATGCCGAGGATGACCACGACCACCATGATTTCGATGAGCGTGAAGGCCGCGGAAGAATGGCGGTAAAGATACGATTGGGTTTTCATAACATTGCGATGGGTTTTATGGATTCAAGGTTCGGTTTGAAATGGTTTTAATGGACCGCGCGGCTCATTTTGAAAATAGGGAGTAACAGTGCGATGACCATGAAGCCGACCAGGGCTCCCACGATTAAGATGAGGATGGGTGCGAGCAGGGAGATCAACGTTTTGGTATGGGCGCGCATGTGGCGTTCCTCGATGTCCGCCACTTTCAAAAGCATTTCATCCAGCTTGCCGCTCTCCTCGCCGACATCGATCATCTGCACCACGGTTCTGGGAAAAATGTTCAGTTTGCGCAAAGGACCCGCCAACGAATCGCCCCCGCGCGTTTCCTCCGCCACCTGGGCGATTTGGACCGAGAGGATGCGATTGCCGATGGTGTTCTCCACAATCTTCAACGCAGGCAAAAGTGAAACGCCACTCTGAACCAGTGTTCCCAAGGTGCGCGCAAAACGTCCCAGCGCCGCAGCGCGAAAAAGAGAACCCACGACCGGCACGCGCAGTTTAAAGCGATCCAGGTTGTCCGCGCCCGTGGGAGTTTTTACATACCAACGAATGGCTGCGGTCGCACCCACGATGACAAGCAGGATCCAGAACCAATCGTTTTGCAACGCCTTGCTGACTTTCAATAGAATCAACGTCGGCAACGGCAGGACGGTCAGCATTTCCTGCAACATGCTGAAAAGTCGCGGCATCACCACCGTGAGCAGAATGGCCACCGTCACCACGCCGAACCCGAGCACAAACATCGGATAGGCAATCGCGGCCATGACTTCGCCACGGACCTCATCGTCGTGCTCGAGGAAATCCGCCAGATCATTCATCACCTTGGGCAGCACTCCCGCTTCCTCGCCCACGCGAACCATGCTCACGTAAAGTTTGCTGAACAGGGCGGGATGTTCCTCCAGCGCGGCGGAGAAGGATTGTCCCTTGCGCACGGATTCGGAAAGGCTCAACAACGCTTCCTTCAGCGCGGGTTCTTCCTCCTCCTGGCCCAGGCTGTCCAGGGCTTGGGGAATGGGAATGGACGCGTCCAGCAACGCACTGATCTCGCGGGTAAAGGCAGTGACCTGTTTGCGGCTGACTTTTTTATCGAACAAACTGCGAAAGCTCCGACCCTCCGATTGCCCAGCGGTTACCGTTGTGGCAGAGGGAGCAGGCTGGTTTGAAGATTTGGGCAGCGGATTGGAAGAGGTCGGACTGGCACAGGCTTCGAGCGTGGAGGGAAACAAGCCCCGGCTTCCCAGCAATTGCAGGGCGCTCCGGCGATCTTCGGCTTCGATGACTCCTTTGACGGTTGAGCCGCCCGTCTCAACCGCTTGATATCGGAAGGTGCTCATTCGAGAAGATCTCCCGATGAAACGCGCAGGATTTCCTCCAGCGAAGTGATGCCTTCAATGGCTTTTTGCATGGCATCCTGGTGGATGGTGACCATGTTTTTCTGGGCCAGCGATTTGAGTTCCAGGTTGGAGCGTTTTTGCAAAATCAATTCCCGCATCTCGGGGCTGATGGCGAGCAATTCAAAAATGCCCACGCGCCCCTTGTAACCGATCCCCCGGCATTCCGCGCAACCGGTGCCATGATAAAACGTTCCTTCCACCGCACGTCCGCTCAGGGCCTTGATCTGATCACGGATGCCCGATGGTGGTTCGTGCGGAGTTTTGCAATGCGGACAAATCTTGCGGACCAATCGCTGGGCCAAAACTCCTTCGAGCGCGGATGAAATCAAAAACGCTTCCACGCCCATGTCCACCAGGCGCGTCACCGCTCCGACCGCGTCGTTGGTGTGAAGGGTGCTGAACACCTGGTGACCCGTCAGCGCGGCGCGAATGGCGATTTCAGCGGTCTCGTAGTCACGGATTTCCCCGACCATCACCACATCGGGATCCTGGCGAAGGATGGCGCGAAGTCCGTCGGCAAAATTGAAATTACGGCTGGGTCGAACCGGTATTTGCGCCACGCCATGGAGTTCATATTCCACCGGGTCTTCGATGGTGAGGATCTTCAATTCCTCGGTGTAAATACTTTGAAGGATGGCGTAGAGCGTGGTGGTTTTACCACTGCCGGTGGGACCCGTGGTGAGGAACAAACCGTGGGGTTTTCCCACCAACCTCGACAGCAGGTGGGAGCGCACAGGATCGAGGCCAAGGTCCTTGTGCGACTGCATTCGCTTGTCCTTCACCAGCAAACGCAGGACCATGCTTTCACCATAAATCGTGGGCATGGTTCCCACGCGGATATCCACGCGATTGCCGCGATGATGAATCTGGATATGGCCGTCCTGCGGCATGAAACGCTCGGCGATATTCATGTCCGCCATGATCTTGATGCGGGAAATCAAGGCTGCGTGAAGTTGCTTGGGAGGCGGTGGCTTGTCCTGGAGCAATCCATCGATGCGATAGCGCAACTGGATGGATTGGACGAAGGGGACCAGGTGAATATCGCTGGCTCCTTCCTGGAGCGCGGTGGAAATGATCAGGTTCACGAGGTTGACCACGGTCGGCTCATTGGCCATGACCTCGATGTCGTGCAGGTTCTTGCTCTCGCCGCCCGCCGTTTTTTCGGCGTCCATGCCCTCGACCATGTTTTCGACGGTGACCTGGTTGGACGAGGCGATTTTCCCTTCCATTTCCTGTTCGGTCAGGAGCACCTGCCAGACCTCGAGGCCGGTCAAAAGTCGGATATCCTCAATGACACGCTGGGACAACGGGGCTGCGGAAGCAACGTGCAGAAAACCAGCTTCAACCTTAATGGGAAAAACCCGGTTACCCTTGATGAAAGCGGCCGGCAAAAGACGCGCGTTGTCAGAGGCATTGGACAAAGCCTTGGTTTCCCCCTCACTATCCGGCCGGTTACCCGACGGAATGAGAGTCGTCGACTCATTGGTTTTCACCGCGATTGTTTTGAAATCCCGTCGTTGAACCTAAGGTGTCGGATCGGACATTAACAACTCCGCCGGACACTGCAACTCCCAAATCAAAGGAAACCGGATTTCCGATCGTCCGCATTTACGTCCCGAAGCCGGGATCCCTGAAGACCAGTTACTTGATTTGAAGCTCCCACGGGTTCCCCACCCGCTAAAATTAGTTACCAACTTTGGACACCGCGACGTCGAAAAAGTTTCAAAGTTTTTTGAAAAAGTTTTTATCCGGTAAAATTCAAGGCTGTGGATGGCATCTGTTCCAATTCAGCTCATTCTTTTAGTTACAAAGCATGGATTGATGTAAGGCAGCGAAAATGAATTGTTTTTGTCCCTGACCGATGGCAAATTCGTGTAAGTCGAGGAGCGCATGAAACCCAATTTGAACAAGAGAAAAGCTACCCCTATCAAGGTCAACCATGAGTTTGAGGAAATGATGGCGAAGGTTCGGCAGGATTTGTCCTATAAAGCTGCCTATTTAAGAGAAACAATCTCAGACGATCTTTGGCGGGCCACGGAAAGTCGGAGTCTGAGCGAGAGAGATCTCGCCCGACGAGCCGGGATTAGCCGGAAGACCCTCACCAAGGTCTTCAAAGGCGGCGATTGCACGTTGGCAACCCTCACCAAACTGGCTCGCGCACTTCAGTGCCGGCTGGAGATCCGATTGACCGCGAATACCGATCCCCTCGCCCCTCAATAAAAGTGCTGGTTTCGACAGCCGCAGGGTTGTCGAACGGGTTGTGGATGGGTTTTAATGGCGGGATGAAACGCCTGTTTTGGAATATTGCTTCTTGGTTTGGCGGTATTGCCTGCTGGCTGGCTGCGGGAACCGCTTATGCCGGTTCTCCGAATTCAACCTCGCACGAGGCGGCGCGGCAATTCATCGTCCTGAACCGTTCCGGAGGCGATGTGGAGACGGATTTCCGGGATATTTCCAAGGCTTTCAGCGATCAACCCGGGCAGCGCATTCGATACGGGGTGGGCGATATCTTTAGCTATTTCCGCAAAGACCCGGCAGAGGTGCAAAAGGATTTGGAACGGTTCCTGAAACTTTCGGAAAAGTATGACATGCCGGTGGTGGTGCAGCTTGATGGCGAGCAATGGTGGGAGGCGCGGCCGGATTTGTGGAATTGGTGGGATCCCTCCCAGCCCGGTTACAATCCCTCGAACCGGTTCAACGTGGAATGGTCCGGCTGGGAACCTGAGGATGCCATCCGCATCGCCTGGCGCAATTGGGGAACCAAATTCCGCGTCCTACCCCCGCCCAATCTGATGAGCCCGGCGTATCGTGCCGCATGGCATGGGGAGATGAAACGGCTGGTGCCGGTGATTGTGCATTGGTGGAAGCATCTGCCCAAAGAGAAGCGCGATTTGTTGGTGGGCGTGAAGGTGGGTTGGGAAAGTTCCATCGGCGTGAACGCCTGGTATTATCCCCACGGCAATGACCTGGCGGATCAACCGGCTGCGAATGATCCCCCCTATGGTCTCAAGGGCAATCAGATTCCCAGTCGCGGCATGGCCACGCTGGGCTATGCCGCCGCGAGGTCTGCCGGATTACGGACTCACGGTGAATTGACCGAAGGCGATCAGGCCGAGGTGGTGCGGCGGCATCTGGAGGATCTCAGCCATGTGGCGCGTCAATGCGGTTTGCCGCGCGAAAAAATCTTCACCCACGCCGGAGCCTGGAAGACCAACGAGATGCTCTTCGGCACCGCGTTGAACCGCTATAGCTGCCCGGGCTGGAGTGTTTATCATGAAGCCTATGATCCGCATCAGTGCTCCGGCATCCAGAATGTCCTCGCCAAATCCGACGCAAAATATTGGGCCGGGGTGGAATGGTATTTTCAGGGTAAGAACAAGGTGGAACCGTGGATGAGCGCGTTCCAGAAAAACTTTGTTGATCCCCGCTGCCGCTATGTGTGCATCTACAACTGGCCGGACATCCGCAAGAACCCTCCAGCCCGAGAAGCCATTGCGAAAGTGCTGGCCGGTTCAACAGCGCAGAATTGAGGAGTTATTCGGCGCAGCCCAACCGTTTCAACCTGGCTGAAAGGTAAATATCATTTTCCTGCCCGGCAGTATCCGAATGTCTTTTTGAATCGCCCAGTTGTTCTCCAGGATCCCGCCCGGAGTGGGATGTTGCAGTTGCCGGACACCGGGGGGCATCCGCACCCGCAAGGTGCGGCGGAGGACTTGTCCACTGGTGTTTTCCAGCACCACATGGATGTCCCGCTGGGTCCAGCTGCACGACACCAAAATACCACCTCGCGCGGCGAGGCGTTCGAAGGCCACGCCTTTTTGCCTCCACGAATCGGGAAGCGCGGGGCAGATCTTGATGACGCTGTCGTCATCCGGATCGAGCAGCATTTGGTTGATGTTGCAGAGCAATGAGGCATGGGCGGCGACTTCCGGTGTTTTCTTGAAGTCCTCGAAATCAGCCACCAGTTCGCCGAAGCAGGAATCGTCAAACACGGTGACCCCCGGTTTTAAAAAGCGTTTGGCCCATTGCAGCGCATCGCCACCGTTGCCCAGCTTGGCTGCGATCACACCCATCCAGCCGTTGTTGAACACGTAATCGCCTGTCTTCGAGTTGCGGAACAGTTCATAGCTGTTGGCCACGCGTGAATCCGAGGTGGGTATGAGCGGATACCACCATACGGCGGAGAGCCAGGTGGCATCACCGGTGTCGGCCTCAGGATTTCCGCCGGGTCCCACGATGAGCACGCTTTTGCCATCGTAACTTCCCGTGGGCAGCCAGACGTTGTCCAACTTGTTCTTCCAATCCGCCTCCGCCACGCCGCGTCGCATCGATTCCTTCAATCCGTAGCGCGTGCCTGCCTGTTGCACCATGCTGGGCATGTTTTTGTTCAGGAAATTTTTACCATCGGCATTCCATCGCAGGTCTTCCATCGAAATCTCGGTGGTTTCCTTGAGGATGAGTTCGGCCAGTTTTTCCGAACGCAGATCGCCGGTCCAATCAACATATTGACAGGCGATGAACGCAGCGTTGTTCCCTGCGAAATCTTCATGAGCCCAGACGCCTTCGCCTTCGGTGGGAGGTTGCAGGATGGTGCCGTCAAATCCCATCAGCGGACCGAACTTGGCTCCGGCCTGATATTTCACGGAGGTTTTTTGGAGCTTCAGGCCGTTCGTGGCGTAGCTCTCGGCCTTGGGCATCGCGCGACCCAGCCAATCCACCACCCGCCGTGCTTCGTCGAAATGATTCCCGTAAAGGAGCGCCTGTTGATCAATTACCAGGTCATATTCCGGGCAGACCGCTCCGGAAAAACTTTCCACGCTGGTGCCGTTGCAACCGGGCGGCACGTCAGTGTTGCCGAAGAATACGCCCATGTAATAAGCGGACCGCGCATACCAGCGCGCGAGGTCGTGGTCGGGCAGGTTCACCCCCGAGCGAGCGTAAAAGTTTTGCCACCATTGCAGGGTATCGCGACGGGACTGTCCGTAACCGGAATCGCGCGTGGTGCACGCTTTTTTCCAAGCCGTTTCCACGGGGTCACTGCCTTCATAGGATGAACCCGGGGCGATGTAAAAGGTGACGGCTTTTCCGGGTTTCAGCGAACCCGCGCGCATGGTTTTGGCATCGGCAAAGGTGTCCTGTCCTTCCACGGCCACGGCGAGGGTGGCGACGCAGGAGTTGGGTCGGTTGGCCACCAGCACAAAGCCATTCGTTCTGGGGACACAGTGGGTTGTCCACGGGTCATGGGGTTTTTCGTAACTGCCCTGGTTCAGGTAGATGCGCACCTTCGGGCTCTCGGAGAGATCCAATTCAAAGGGAAGATCGGCGCTTTGAGAATCTTGAACGCGAATGACCAGCACTCCGCGCGGGGTGACGGAAATTTCGCGATGACTTTGGAACAGATTCGTGCCGCCCGGTTCCACCATCCCGCCCGTTGATTTGCGATCCAGTCCCAGATCAATCAGCAGAAGGCCGGAGGAAATATCCAGTTCGTGGCGGAACGAGGCCACGGTGCCGGGCTCCGACTTGGGACCATAACCGCCCCGCAATTGAAAGGGAATATGCCGGTGCGCTTCGTCGTCCCACCAGTATTGATAGGAGAGAAAGGGGACATGTTTTAAATAACCGTTGGTGGTGACACCGGGTGCGGCTAAGCCGGTCAAGCCATCGGTGCCCGCGCGCAAAACCGTTCCACCCAGACCGAGGCATTCGTATTCGTATTGGGGCTGGCCCATTGCCTTGAGGCCGTCCTTGATGAACGCGGATTCCGTGATGGCTTTTTGCCACCCCACAAAAGCGACATCCGCAGCATGCGAAGAATGGCCGGGCAACGCCGCTGCGATGAAGACACAGGTGCTAACAATGAATTTGCGAAATGCCACAACGAATTTTTATTTTGATTCAGAAATTAACTCGAAGTGATAATGACCTGAGCCGGCTGAAAATTCAATTCCATCCGAGGTCGCTGTTCCGCCGGAAATTCCGGACCCACCCTTTTTGAATTGCCCCTGGTACCACACGGTCCTGCCGCTTTCATTGACCACGGCATTTTTGGAATCAGCGGCGGGAATACGAATCGCAGCGGTTGTGTTGGGGGGAACGGTGACGTCCAGCGCGAGTTGATCCGGCTTTTTCTCCCAACGCACCGAGATCATTCCATGAATGCTGCGATAATTCGCGGCGGCCCAGGAAAGTCCGGCGCCGATGCGGGGTTGGATCAAAATTTTATGAAAACCCGGGCCAATGGTGTTGATGCCGGCCACATCGGCGAACAGCCATTCGCAGACGGAGGCCATGAGGTCGGGCATGTTAAAAGAGTTCATCGCGGGATTTTGAAAACCGCGATCGGGCGTCCAGCCGTCCCAGCGTTCCCAGGTGGTGGTGGCCCCGAGTTTCACGGGATAGAGCCACGAGGGATACGAATCCAACAGCAACAAATCATAGGCCAGATCGTTGCGACCGTACCGGCTCAACACCGGCAGCAGCGCGCGTGAACCATGAAAGCCCGTGGTGAGATGTCCCTCCGGAATAATGGGATTTTTATTCTGTGCATCGGGGAAAATCTGTTGATGACTCTTGTGCTGGATATCGTCCGCCAAATAATCCATTGCGGCGGAGATTTTGTTGTCCGGCAGGAATCCCATGTAGAGTGCGAGAGCGTATTGGGTTTGTTTTTTGTCGCGAATCTCGCCCTTGTCAGAGACATAAGCCTTGTTGAAAGCGGTTTTCATGCGCTCAAACAACGCGCGGTCATGCGCGGCGTCTTCTGTCCTGCCGATGGCCTCCGCCATTTCGGCCACCATGTGAACGGAGTAACCATTGAGCAGGGTGTTGAAAATATCAGCGTCCTTGTCGCGATCCTGGTTGATGCCGAGCCAGTCGCCGTAACCGGTGAAGCCCTTGGCCGTGGTCAATCCCAGATCGGCCGGGCGCAGATCCTTCACGAGTTTACCCTCGAGATAACCGATGTAACGCTTCATGGCATCGTAATGTTTCACGATGATGCCTTTATCCCCGTAGGCCTTGTAGAGACCGTAGGGGACGGATATGCCGTCGTCGGACCAGCCGGGGGATTCGATGTCGCCCCAGAACGGCGCGACTTGTGTGAAGGCGTTTTTGGACTCGCTTTGCGATTGGGAATCCACCAGGTCCACCATCCATTTGGACAAGAAACCGCCCATGTCCGCAGTGTAAGTCCAGGTGGTCACCAGTGGACTTTTCGCGCACCAACCGAGGCGTTCCGCGCGATCGGCGCAACCGGTGGGGAGATCCACCAGATTGCCGAGAATGGACCACAGGGCATTGCTGTAGAGTCGATTGACGCGTGGATCCGAGCATTCAAATGTGCCGGTGACAGGGAGTGTGGAATAGCAGACGATTCCCTTAAGATCTTCGAGAGAGGGTTTGCCTGCGAGGCCGGTGAGCTCCACGTATTGAAACCCGTGATAGGTGGTGGAAGGTTCCCAGGTTTCACGGCCATCGCCTTTGAGGATGTAGGCATCGATACCCCGGCATTCGCGCAGATAATCGGTGTAAATGGTTCCATCCGGATTCAACCATCCCGAATAACGCAGAGTCACCTTCGTGCCGCGCGGTCCGGCCACGTGAATGCGCGCCCAGCCGGAGATATTTTGACCGAGATCAAACACATACACACCCGGCTTGGGCTCGGTCATTTTCACGGCTGAAAGTTCCGCCTGCTTGCGAACCGGTGCCGCGGGTGAGACTCCGATTTCCAGATTGGTCACGCTGGAAACAGTAACCGCTTTCCATTGGGAATCATTGAAGGATGCGGTATCCCAGCCGGGCATTTCCAGCCGCGCATCGTAGGTCTCGCCCTGTTGGACATCGCCTTCACGAATGGGGCCATAGGCGAGTTTCCAGGAGCTGTCCGTGACGATGTTTTCATGCGTGCCATCGGTGTAATCCACGCGCAATTGCAGGCATAACTTGGGAACGTTGCCGTAGGTGTCGCGTCCCGCCCAGATATATCCGGAATACCAGCCATCGGACAAAATCGCACCCATCGCGTTGTCACCCGGATGCAGCAGGGAGGTGACATCGTAGGTCTGGTAATAAACGCGCCTGCGAAACTCGGTCCAGCCGGGGTTGAAATAATCGCTGCCCACCCTCCGACCGTTCAAGTGAAGTTCATAAGTGCCCAGGGCCATCGCGTAAAGCGTGGCGCGACGAATGGTTTTTGGCGCATTGAAAACATGTCGCAGAAACGGGGAAGGCGGCAAAACCCATTTGCGCACGCCATCGTTCCATTGGATCCCACCCCACGGAGCCATTCCCATGGGACCCAGGACCATCGAAGGCATCCATGAGCGATCGTCGAAGCTGGCGGACTGCCAGTTTTCATCCAGTTGATTGCTGGTTTTCCACGTTTCATCGAGGCCGAGCACCAGCGAGGTGTGATCGTCGAATTCAACGGTGAGACGTCCCACCAATCCCGCGGCACTTCCGTCGTTGGTGGCGGCGATGGCGAGAAGATTGGCGCCAGGTTTGAGCACATCGCGGATGTCCAGCTTGGGCGGGAGCGACCAATTGGTTCCGGTGCCTTTGTCATGACCATTCACAAACAGCGTGAACCCGTTGTCGCACGTGAGATGGAAGATCGCCGAAGTGATTTTCCTGCCCTCGGGAATCTGGATGAAATGGCGGAAGTAACGCGTGCAATACGGCGCGACTTCATTGGGCTTGCCTTCGGGATACCAGATCCATTGATAACCCTCTGAATCCAAACCACTGGCGCGTTTGTCCTCGCCGATCCAGCGGGCTGCGGTCCATTCGGAAGCGCCGGGGAGTCCCATGGACCACGAAGCCGGATCGCTCCAACGGGAAACGCCGTCGTGATGGGACCAAATGCGAACTTTCCAAAAACATTGCGTGCCCGAAATCAGCGGTTTGCCTGCGTAAGGAATGAACACCGATTCGTCGGACTCCACCTTGCCGCTATCCCACAAGTCACCTTTGTTTTGGTTCAGCAACGCCTCACTGGACGCCACCAGAATGCGATAGGCGGTCTGGGTCTGGCTGCGCGGGGCGGACTCGGAACCTCCCGTGGATTCCAAAATCCAACTGAGACGCGGATGGGTGGTTTCAAGACCGCGGGGATTCTCGAGATACTCGCAGCGAAGTTGGGCAGGTACCAACGCACTGGCTGCCACACTTTGCGTGGAGCCACAAAAGGAAATGAACCAGAGCAGACCCAGTGCGGCAAAAATTTGGAAGCGCGTTCTCATGTGATATTGGCACACGCTAACAGAACGCGGCGGGGGAGATCAGTAAAATTGATTTCATCGGGGCTGAATTCCTACCTAATGACTTCACTGCCGACCCAATATTGAAGCGGTCCGGTGTCGGCGACGACGAGTGTCATTTCAGCGGGAGAGAGGCAAGCGATTCACGGTCGATTTGGAGATCCTCCAAAGTATAGGGTCTCCTGGCTTCATGCAAAGTGAGAAAGTCCTCAGTCTGCCAGTAATCCAGCTCCGGAACCTGCCTTAACTGATGCCGGGAAAGCTTGTTGGCACGATACGCCTCCGCTGCATAAGCCTCGAGCATCTGTCGCGGCATCAAGCTGACATCACCCAACTGCTTCGCGATCTCATCCGGCAGGTGAACAATAATTTCCATAAAAAGCGGTTTTTGCACAGGGGTTTTTTAAGCCTTCTGATGAGTAAACTCAGCATGAAACAAACCCAATTCACAAGCATCTAAGATTTGGCTTCGGATTGCTTCCGGCGCCTTCCAAACTAATTGGCCGGCAGGGATTCGATCTCGATCTTTCGATATTGAATCCGTGTGTAAGCCCCGCCATGAATTTGCAGCGCAATAATACCGGAGCGCGGGAGGGTGTCATCCGTCTCGGTGTAATCCACGGTTTTTACGCCGTTCAACCAGAGCTGAATGTGCGGACCCTCGGCGCGGATGCGGTAGTCATTCCAATCCCCGGGTTTGAGCACGCGATCGCGAATGGATTGCTCCGCCTCCACCAGGTTGCGGTTGCGACGGCTTTCGTCATACAAATTGCCATCCACGTTCGCGCCGAGATCGGCTTGATACCCGGAGACTTCAAAATTATTGGGAACGCGTTTTGAACGAAATTGAATGCCGCCGTTCACAAATCCGTTTGATCCCACCACCTTGTATTGCAGGCGCAGCTCGAAATTGGCGAACTGCTTTTCCGTGGCCAGGAATTCGTTGTGCGGTTGTTTGCGGTCGAGCGCACCGGCGGTGATGGCGTGCTCATCCACACGCCAGTTGTTGGTGTTGCCCTCCCAACCTTTCAAGGAAACACCGTCGAACAGGACGGACACCGGCCCGGCTCGCAATGTATGAACCGGCATCCAGCAAAGGCTGGCGGACACAATCGCCAGCAGGATTTTGACAAATTTGGATTTCATACGGCGAAAGATTTTGCGACAGGATGTTCAGGACTTCCAGAATGAAAAGATTAACATGGTTTACTCCTGGAGATTTTGACGGCCTAAAATCTTTTGATTCAACCGCAATTTACTGCGGTGTGTGATCCAGTGTGATTCGTAGCTCGACCTTAACCCCGCTCAAAACATTGGGCGCTGAATTTGGCGCAATTATAAAATCCAGGGCGCCGGAATCCATATTTTCCAAAACACCCGTTTGTACACCATAGATATAGTCGTTGACCGGGGGTGTGATCAAGTATGCCATGTAGGCGCTCTCGAAAGCGGATTCCAGGTAGGTGGCGGTATAAGACCCTGTGCCTCTCTGCCAGGTTTCCTGCACCGCCACGCCACTCAAATCAGCTCCGGGAGTGCTTAAATAGGAATAAACCGCAAGACCGCAACCGTCAAAAACCATGGCGAATCGTTGGGGGTAGGAGAGTGGCAGGTGCAGGTTGACTCCGCCAGCAATTGAACCGCTGGTGTAATCGATATTGTTCGTGCCGGCAATGGGAAACACATTCACCGGGTCCCCCGTGATATTGATTATTCCGGACGCGATCTCGGAAAACTCCGCTCCTTCAATGGTGCCTGAGAGGGATAGCTTGATCGTGGCTTGAAAGGAAAGGGCTGAGGCAAACTTTTGAGTCATGGCAGAAGGATCGACAGAGTGGTCCTTGAACTCCAGTTGAAGAAGTTGCACTGCATCGGCCGCTGAGTAGTCATGCTTGGACTTTATATTGTTGATATAATGATCGACGACCGGCCCCTGAAGCCATGATTGCAGCTGGCCCTTCCATGAGGCTCTGCCACCGCCGCCGTATTGCAAATCCACGCTGTTAATTCGGTTTGCAACCACGGCCGCAGCCTTATACTTCAAGCCGTCCGAATGCCAATACTTGAAGATGTCATCCACGATGTTAAAGCAGGTCGAGGAAAGCATTCTTTCTATTTCGGGTCGGAGGACGGCGGAGGAATCCTGGCCGGTCAAGTACTTTTGCGCCGCCAACACATACTCCAGATTTTGAATTGCGGTAAACTCCTTGGTGAAAACCGTGTCTGCATAGGGGTAAACAGCCGGAATGTTGTCCAAACAGGTAAAGCCGCAATCCGGCGGTTCTTGCGGAGGGGGATATTGATAAGTCAGGCTCAGAATTGCCTGGGATGCCGCAGCCAATGCCTCGGGAAGCACGCCATTTGGCGAGTTCCCATACTGGTCCTCGAGCTGCTGCCATTGTGCGTCACTGGGATTGAAGATGCTGCTGGAGCTAAAATGGTACAAGGTGTTCGAATAGGTATTACCTAGATTGGTGGCCTGAACGAAATACAAATTGGCCCCGTTTCCGTCCGCCATGGCCATCGCAGGATGGTTGCTCAACGCTCCCGCCGGAGCCGTGAGCGAAAGCCGCACACCATCCTGAAACTGGATGCCATCGGGCTCGAGCTTGACGCCACTGGCCACCGGCAACAACGCCGCGCTGGAATCCTTGCTGGCAAAAGGTGTCATTACGATGGCGGTGGGCGTCCCAAGGGCGTCGGCCGGGAAGTTTAGAGTCCAGAGGTAGCCCGCGGCATCCGTCACACTCAGGCTGACGGGTGTGCCATTGGCCGGGAACAGCACAGACGCGCTCCGATTTGTGTCCGGATTGAATTTCACGTTGCCCAGGAAAAGCACCACTCCCGGGTGCAGGCTGAAATTTCCGAATTGAGAGCCGGATGAACCGGATTGGGTTGAATAAAAGAAACCGGCCGAGGTGGAGGTAAAGAAGAGTTGCAAAGTGCGAATGACGCCGGAGCCGGAGTCAGTGCAGGATATCGAAGCCGTCTGGGGCCCGGTGTTGGTATAGACATAGGTGCCGGAGCCATTGGTGGCACCGGGGCCACCCAGGATCTGATAGGCGTTGCCGTTGGTGGCGGTCAGCAGCTGGAAGATGCCATTGGTGGCAAGCGGGGCGGTTCCGCCGGTGAACGTCATGTTAAATGTATCATTGGCAACGGAAACCGGTGCAAAAGTGACTCCATTCAGCTGTGAGCGATAAAAGCGGCGGGTCGGTGATGTTGTGTCCGTCAGATTTGTGGCGCTATCAGCCAGCAAGATATTGGTCAAGGTGAACTAGTTAATCAAATTGGAGGAACTCTGGAGCGTGTACGAAGCGCCCGGGTGTCCGCTGAAAAAGGAGTTAAACACAGTGTTGCTGAGCGATGGCAGATAGAGATTGGCTGGCGTGATGCTGGTGTAATTGGATGCCGTTCCAAAGAGCCCGCTTTGAAAATTGGTCGGGCCGCCTGATATGGAGTAAACGCCACTGCCAGTTCCGGTGAATTGAATTTGAAAGTTCAGCCCGCCGCCCAGCTTGGAATCCACCAGGGCAAGAACCGCCGAATTGCTTAGGTTGGCTGCGTAAACATAAGTCCCGGAGGTAAGGCCATGCGCTTGGGGTCCCAAAATGACATAGTTGCCACCCACCGGCGATGTAAAAAATTCGTAAACACCATTGGAAGCAAAGGATCCTCCGCCGTTGGTAATCGTAAGTGTCAAATAGCTCGCCAGGAAGGATGCCGGAGCCGTGGGAGGAGGCGGTGGCGTGTTGGTCGTGCCCCCGCCGCTGTTGGTGCTTTGTGTTTGAATTGGAAACGTGGTCTGCGCAAAGCAACCAGCCTGGACAAAAGGCGTGGTTCCCACCGAAACGGTGCTGAGCCGCAGGAACTGGAGCTGACCGGTATAATTCGTTCCCGGCGCCAATGTATTCGCTGGAAGATTTATGGCGGAGTTCGTGGCGCTCAAGCCTGCGGAAAAATAGATCGGTTGGGTCTGGAACACCGGTATGCCGTTGGAATTCAGCACAGACAATTGCACATACTCGGCCGCATTTGTTTCCGGAGCAAAGCTGACGACGAAGTTATTGGAGGCAATGATCGATTGAGCGGCTGTTATATTGGATACCACAGGCGCAGGCGGAAAAGCATCCGCGCCCAACGCAACAGGAATCGCCACGGATCCATCGTCCAAACCGTTGTAGTAAATATAATAACTGCCGGTGCCATAGGAACTGTCCAGGGCTGACTGCGAGCTGAAGGCGTTGGTGAAGATAAAATTGGTGGTGGTGTTGAGGGGCATCGTATTACTCGCCAGGGTGGGAGTTAACAAGAACACTCCCGAGACCTGCGATGCCAAAACGGGAACGAGGATGGACGTGAATTCATAGGGCAGATTGCTGGCGAGGTTTGGAGCGCCGTTGGTGCCCTGCTTGTAGAGGGTTCCTTTGTAGAGTTGAACGGCCAGTGCATCAATGTTGCCGATGGAAGCTGCACCCTGAGTTTGGATGTTGAATGCCGTTTGTGTCATAAACCCGGCTTGGACGTAAGGCAGGCTGACCTGGCTGAGAGTGGTTATACGGAGAAACTGCAGCAATCCCGTGTAGCTGGTTCCAGGGGATAAAGTATCGGCGGGGATGTCGATCGAAGTGTTGGTGGCGCTCAGCCCCAATCCGTAATAAATGGGTTCCGTCCGAAACACCACGCTTCCGTTTCCATCCACAACGGTCAATTGCGCGAAATCCGTGCCGGTGGAATCCGGAGCGAAGGTCACCAGGAAATCATTCGTCGCATTCAGGGACTGAGCCGACAGCACGTTGGAAACCGATGGCGCGGGAGGGAAGTTGTCCGACCCCAGCGAAACAGGGACTGACACCTGCCCGTCAGTGATGCCCGTGTATTTGATTGTGTAACTACCCGTGCCGTAAGCAGTGTCCAAAGCGGACTGGGAAGCCACTCCATTGGTGAACTCGAAATTCATCGTCGCATCCAGTGTCATCGTGTGGACCACGGAGGCAGGCGTTGTGACTGTTGCCGCAGAAACGTATGTCGGCGCGGAAGGTCCGATAATAGCCTGGAACAGATAAGGTGTGCCAGGGGCGGCGGTGGGGGCTCCATTGGTGGCTTGAACGAAAAGCTTGGCTTTGTACAACTGTGCATCCAAGGCATTGAAGTTTTGCGCGGCGACCGGCCGTGTGAAGGCGGCCAATATCAGCACCAGCACCCAGACGCTGCAAGTCGAGGCAACAGTGAACTGGGGCGGCTGGGTCAGACCTTCCGTAGATTTTAACGGGTTGTTATTCAAGCGAGATGAGGGGTGAGGGACTATTTAAAATTGGGATTAGAGCTGGGACATTGGTGGAGGATAAAAAACAGGCTGTTTCAAGTGCATTGCCTGCACGCCCGAGGAGTGGCGTGGATGTTGAATTAAAGTGCATAGAACCATTGACTAAGCCCTGATCTCTCCAACCTTTGAAGAACGGAGTTTAGTCGGAATCCCCCTTCTGAGGGGTATTACCCGATCTTATTGAAGCCTGGTGGGAATGGCAAGCTTTTTTGGGTGTTTTCTGAGGTTTTCCGGGGAGGCGAGGCTAGTAGGATGCCAAAAAGTTAACCTCAAGAAGGGGGGATTTGTTTATCGCGGCGTATGGTTCATTACAAAGGAATCAGAATACTGAAGGGCTGAAAAGGTTCACGGCACATCATCCTTGCTTAAAGCTGACATTGTCTCGGGCAACTATTAAGCGAACACCTTCACCAAGAGACGTGGGCAAAAGCTTTGAAGCGATGGCTATTGGTTTTCGTGAAAAGCGCGCCCGGATTGGTAGATCTCCACCAACTCCCTGTTCCTTGCGGCCACAGCTTCCAGTTTTTCTGCAGTTGCAGTTGAAATGGCTTCCCGGGCGGTCGCAATGGCTTCATTGAATCTGCCGGATTCGGCGTAGGCGTTGGCAAGGGTTCCCAGCAGATAGGGTTGGGCGTTCTTCGTCAGTTCACAGGCACGTCTGGCAAGACGGATGGCTTGCTCGCCATTCCGCAAAGAGGCATCGGCACTGGCAGCGCGAATCCATGCCAGATCGTTTAAGACGACCACATTGTCCGCGTTGAGTTTGAGGCATGCCTCGTAGTTTTCCGCCGCTTCCTTTTTCATGCCCTGCTGGAAGTAAAGGCGGCCAATGGCAAAAACGATGTCAGGTTCAAGGTATGCTATTCTCCTGGCTTCCTCCAACTCGCCCTTTGCAGACGAAAAATCCCCGTTCGCCTGGTAATGCAGTCCCAGTTTGTAATGCGCCATCGCGTCCCCTGGATTCAGTCGAACGGCCTCCTTGAAATGAGTCTCAGCCTCAGCCATTTTACCCGTCGCCTCGAGTGAACCGGCCAGCCCGAGTTGCGTCTCGGGGAAATTCGGTTGCAAGGACAATGCCTTTTCAAAATGGGTTATCGCCTCTGAGTGTCGCCCCAGTTTTTGCAGACACTCGCCCATTTTGGTGTAGGTCACGAAGGGCGAGGGCGCAAGATGAACCAGCTCGGCGTAGTGGGGTATTGCCTCCGCATATTGACCGGTGCGCTCATAAAAAAGGGCCAGCGTAAACTCGCCCATGGTGTTGGGGCCGACCAGCTGTACCTGGTGTTTAAACAACTCGCCGTCATCACGCCAATATTTGATTTGGTTTCGGGTGAGCACCAGGCAGCTAGCAAGCGCAAAGAGTGCAACCATCGCGCACAGGATTTGCCTGACCCTGCTGCCTTCGGCTAAATCCGCAATACACCAGACGACTGCCACGAAAAGCCCCATGCCAGGAAAATAGGTGTAACGATCCGCCATCCCCTGCGCCCCGACTTGCACCAGGCCAATGACCGGGACCAACGACCCCAGGAACCAAAACCACCCGACGCATGCGGCCTTGTTGGTTTTGCAACTCCTTAATACCAGCGCAGTCAACAGCAGGATGAAAACCAGGGAGACCGCGAAGCGGATGATTCCAGGGTGAAAATTCAAAGGATATAACACCACCAGATTCAGCGGCCAAAAAAGTTTGATGACATAATTGGCGTATCCCATGAAGGCATTCTGAAACCGCACCGCAAGAGAAAGGGTATCGGGGCTCATGGTACCCCCTTTTTGTTGAGCCAGAAAAGTGGCGATACTGTCCAGGAAGCTCAGGAATAGCAGCGGGACTTTTTCCATAACGAGCGCCTGAAGCGGCAGACGGACATCGGAGCCGTCGCCTGCGGATTGCAAAGTCCGCACCCTTTCAAGAGGCCAGAAATCAAGGAGAAGCAAGATGAACGGCAGGGTCACCGCCATGGGTTTGGCCAGCAACGCCAGCGCGAAGAGCACCAGCAGCAGAAGGTATTTCGGCCCGGTTCTGTTTTTCACGAACGAGGAATAGGCAAGGATCGTCAAGATCATGAACAGGGTGCTGAGCACGTCCTTGCGCTCGGCCACCCATGCAACGGATTCCACATGCATGGGATGCCATGCAAACAGAGCGGCAATGATGACGGAGCGCCAAAATCGTCGGGTCAATTTTGCCAGTAACAGCAGGAGAAGCACGGAATTCAGGCAATGGATTGCCACGTTCACAAGGTGATGCGGTCCGGGATTCAATCCAAACAATTGACAATCCAACTGATGTGAAATCCACGTGAGCGGATGGTAATTAGCCGCACGTCCTGTGGTGAAAGCCCATTCGATATTGTCAAGACTCAGGCCGGAAGTGACGTTCTGGTTGGCGGTGACATACTTCTCGTCGTCATAGAGGAGAAATTTGCAGTCTTTCACCGGCAGATACAGAATCCAGGTGATGACAGCCAGCAGGATAGCCACCGATGTAAGCCGCTTCATGGATATGGAATTATGAGCCATCGGCAAAAGGGGATACCACTTTTGGTGTATCAATCCAACTACGGATTATTTTTCCTTTTGGACTCTATCGACGCGGTTTTCCCCGCTGGCATGAGGCTATGCTGCTTATCCCAATTGAGGGGTCGCTTTGCCTCTCTTTCATCCTGTAAGAGCTTCCATCGTGTCCATGATTCGTATTCCGCAGCGCCTCGGGTCCAAAGGATAGTTGTCATGTAATCAGGGTGATGGTATCAAAAGATAAGCCAGTTATGTTTCGGCTATTTCTAAATTACGGTCAGAAAAGCCTATTTGTCGGTATTTTTCTGAAAATAAAATGAGTAGATCCATCTTTAAAAGGCTATTCCGGCCCACGAGCCATTATTTAATAAAGCCTGATGAATATCTGCAAAAGTTCATCCAAGAAATTGCCCAACTCCGCCCGGAAGGCACATTGACTTGTGCCGATCTTCTGACTCTTCGCCGGATGGACGATCCAGGAACTTGGAATGTGACATCGACATATCGACACCTTGTACCGCACTCGATGAAGTTGCACACTGAAAGCGGTGTCCATGTCTTGGTTTCAGGATTTCGTTCGTCGGACGAACATGTGAGTTCTTACATCTCAGCCCCAGGTCTCCACTTGAAATTTGAAGCGGACAGCACTCGATGTGTGTTTCAATCTGAAGGCAATGACTTAGTGGTCGGTGGCAGTATTTTCGGCCCTGAATTTGAGCTGAACGCGCGTGATCGAAGGTTTTTGGTTCTGGCACCCAACCGGCGGCCAGACTGGAATAGTGCCTGGCAGAAACCAAGTCACATTGTCATTCAGGAATCGGGTGGAGAATTTTGCAGACTGGTTCTACAGCCGTTTCGTCCAAACAAGCTGGTCGTAGAATCACACTCAGCAGAAGCCCTCGGCCTCGCAGAATCTCACTTGCTTTCGTTGCTTTCCCTTGCCGTGATTCTGAACGCACGGTTTGTCAATTAGCATGAAGAAAGTTACATTTGCTATGGTTGCACCGTTGTATTGTCGGGGACCAAAGCCTTAGGCAGTCCCCATCTTTGTTGGATACGGAATTTGTGAATGGACTCTGACAATCACCGGCGAACCCTCGGCGATGAACGCGGATTGCGGCTTTGCGGACAGCGCTTCAACATATTGTTCGCCATAAAGACTCTTCACGTTTGCCGTAAACCGGCTCTTGGATGCATTCCAAACGTTCCAGCGTGGATGTTCCACCTGGTAGGCGTTGCAACCGGAACGCACCTTGGTGAATCCCCAATAATGTTCCGTGATGAATTCCTCCTGTGAGCCCGGCTGAAGCGGCGCGGCTTTTCCCTGGGCCTGAACCTCAACCGATTCCCAACTCCCCGATCTCCGCCAGGAAAACTCGACGTTCAATCTAGAATCGCCCTTTTCAATTTTGTGTCGCATCGGCAACGCCACGTAGGGTTCGCCATAGATGGTTCGCGCGAGGAAAGCGATGGCTTGTCGTGGTACGATCTCCTTGATGAAAACCACGCCGCGTCTCCAGCCGTCGTCCCTTTTTTGTCGGACATAAAAACGCAAATTGACCTCATCAAAATGCCGGTGAAAAGGAAACGCACAACCCAGCACCCGCGTATTGAGAAAGCGAAACCCCACCAAACTGAGAAACGTGGTGCCGTTGAAGAAGTCCAACTCCGTGCTGTGCGGCAACAGTGGTTTGAGAATTTCCGGGTCCACCGCATAATTGAGCATGGCCAGATGACGCCATTCCGCGCTGAGGAAAGTTCGATTACTCATGAAATTCTCTTTTGGATGGTCTTCCAAGCTTGTCATCAATGAATCTAATAACGCACAATTAGTAATTAGGCAAGGTGTGTACCATGGTTGAATTGGCACTCCGAGGATCCAAGTGCCTCGATCCTACATATCCCCCCAAACCAACTCCTTTCGCCCAATCCTGTAAACTCTGTTCATCCTGTCTAAAAATCCTGTCCCGTCCGTCCCCCATGTTTTTGGTGACAACCTGTCAGGCTGAAGTTATGTTTTTGCCGTCCAAAAACAAATTTATGAAATTCAAATTCATCGTCGCCAGTTTTCTTGTCTTGCTGCTGCTGGCTTTTCGTTCGCAGGCTGAAAATGCCCCCGACCGTTTCATGGGCGACTGGCAGGGTTCTGTCTCCATCAATGGCAGCGAAAAACAAACCGTGGCCGTTTATATGATCCCCCTGGGCGAGGGCCATTACGATGCCCGGTTCGTTGCTGATTTCGCTCATCGCGGCCCCTACCTGTTCCGCCTGCGCGGATCGATCCACGACGGCCAGTTAAAGTTTGTGGATGACGTGGCACTGGATGCCGAGCACGTGGCCGAAGCCACCGAACGCGGCGTGACCTTCAAAGCCTCGCTTTGGTCCGGCAAGCTCGCGGACAGCGCGGTGGAAGGCACGATTGCTGGTGTTCAAACCGGTTCATTTGAGTTGCACAAGACCGAACGTGTCTCGACCGAACTAGGCAAGCCCGCGCCTGCCGGTGCAGTCATCTTGTTTGACGGAACCACCACCGAACAATGGCAGACGCGCGATGGCGGACGTCCCATTTCTTGGAAATTATTGCCCGGCGGCGTCATGGAAGTGGTTCGCGGCGGTGACGTGGTGAGCAAGGAGAAATTTGCTGACCAACAAATCCATGTGGAATTCCGCCTGCCTTACATGCCGCACTCATTCGGCCAGGAGCGCGCCAACAGCGGCGTTTATTTGCAGGGTCGTTATGAAACGCAAGTGCTGGACAGCTATGGACTCGAAGGTCACGACAATGAATGCGGCGGTTTCTACCAGATTCGCCAGCCGGACGTGAACATGTGCTTCCCTCCCCTGCAATGGCAGTCCTACGACATCACCCTGCATCAGGCCAAGGTGGATGCCGATGGCAAGAAGATTGCCAATGCGCGCGTGACGGTCATTCACAACGGCACGGTGATTCATGACAATTTCGAACTGCCCCACGTGACTCCCGGTGGAGTGAGCAACAAGGAAGGCGAACCCTATGGCTTGATGTTGCAGGATCACGGCACGCCCGTGC
>Ga0214192_1000340_pt1 | contig 29740 bp, 35 predicted proteins | sample TroBogEpilimnion_44_FD_153030 | JGI IMG/M metagenome (GOLD analysis project Ga0214192, IMG submission 153030) | Freshwater microbial communities from Trout Bog Lake, WI - 29JUL2008 epilimnion | ecosystem: Environmental > Aquatic > Freshwater > Lake > Epilimnion/Euphotic zone | place: Trout Bog... | reverse complement strand
CTACAATGGACTGACAACTACGGTAATCAAGCCCGGGCAGGTAATCGAAATTCCTCCACAAAATGTAGTATCACCTTCAGACATGAACAACAACATCTGGCAAGGATGGCAGGGCTCGCCTGAACAAGCAACTGCCGCAGTTCCACCAGCTGGTCAAGGTGCTGGTGATGCTGGTGTAGCACGACTTCAAGCACAGGCCGGACAGGCCGGTGGAACACCAGAAACAGTAGCTGCACCTCCTCCGTCTAATGTCAATGCCGCTTCAGGTCATTACACCAAGGATGGTGTTTGGGTACAAGACACCCCGCCTGCTCCTGGACAAATAGGAGTAAAAGGCAGTGTGGCACCTGCACCAGAAAATTTATCAACTGGTGCCGCATCCGGTAACTTTCAATTTGATCCCAACACTTGGGGTACGCATGGTGGGCACGCCGAACAATTCAAGACCTATTTTGATAGAATACGACAAGAAGTTCCCGGTATAGATCCCAAAGAACTACAAGATTACATGAAGGATCATGCTCCGTCGGCTGATGCTAGAATGATGGTGGGCACACAAACTAGTGCCGGAGAAAAAGCCCTTGATTGGGCAAGAAAACATGTAGCAAAAGCTGCTGCAAATGAAAGTGTTTTGTTACCGGCAGCGTTTTTAAAAGAATGCATTGATTATAAAACCACAGTTCGTGCGTGGGTACTCAATGAAGAGCTAGGTAGATCTTATCGTAAACCGGTATTTTTAACTCCGCTTGGTGTTGATTTTGTATTTGCACAAGTGGTAACAGAAGGCGCTGGTTGGGACAAATTTAAAGGTTGGATGGGCAAGGCTGCAGACAGTGCAGAAAATGTATTAGGCGGTATTAAACAGGCAGCCGGTCAAGGTTGGGAAGCAGCCGCCAACAAGATAAGTTATCCCAAATTGTCGTTACAATGGCGTAAAGGCCCTGGTGCCAAAATGACAGATGGCAGCATTGACAGTGAAGAAGTTGCCAAATTCCTTAGAGATCAAGGTGTTAACAAACAAATCATTGATTCGGTATTCCAACAGTTGGGCATTAATGCAAACGATGCCGAAGAAAAAGACACTGACAATCAACAACCACAGGCACAACAACCACAGGCACAACAACCACAGGCACAACAACCTGCAGGAAACAGTATCTTTGCTGATCCCAATCGGTTGGCACGAGCCTGGGCCGCACACAAAGCACAGGGACCTGCAAGTGCTCCTATTGTCAAATATGTTGGAACTATTTTGAAACATGACAATTTAGCCGAAAGTCGAATTGCAATGCGACGCATTGTTGAAAATTATAAAAGTAAAAAGAACACAAGACATGTATTTGTATGAAGGCGGTAATGCAATACCCGACAGTCAACCAGTAGACCAGCAAGACATTCCGGCAGTGGTTGCCATTGTCAAACGCGAAATGCCACAGGCACTACTGCAAAATTTAGAAACTGACATTGGTAGTGCTGGTTTTAAATCAGTGCCTAGCGGTGACATTGACCTAATGGTTGATGCCGATGATGTGGTCAAGTTATTTAAAACCGAATCTGCAAAAGATCCAGTCAAGGCTGCCAAACAAAGTCTTGCCACGTATTTTACTGCAAAAGGCATAGAAGCCAATGTAAACGGACGCAATGTCAGCATTGGAGTCGAATATCCCAATGGTTATGCACAAGTTGACCTAATGGTGATCAGTGACGTGCACACTGTTGCTCCTTGGCATCAGCATGGTCGTCGCGGAATGTATGCAGATCCCAAGTTCAAAGGCGCACACAACTTTATATTGATGAATAGCATTGCCAAACATCTTGGCTTAAAATTTGATGCATTTGGTGCTAAACTGATGCGTCGTGATAACAATGAAGTAGTTGGTCGCACCATGAAAGAAGTTGCTAAAATTTTACTTGGCCCCAAAGCCAAAGAAAGCGACTTGTACAGTGTTGGCTCAATGGTACGTGCACTAGAAGCCGACCCCGACCGAGACAGCAAACTAGCACAGGCCAGACAAGATGCTGTCAAAGGACTAATAACCTTGCCCGAAGCCGCACCCATGCCAGGTACTGCAGCCTGGTTCCGTAAAATGGGACATGTGTTATGAAACTGAGTTTTATTGAATCCCTAACCGAAGCCACTGCTGATCAAGGCCCAAGAATACCACACCCCGAAGATACCATATTTGATGGTGCTGCTGAAGCACAAAAATATGTACAGGCCTTGATTGGAGTTATCGCCGATCCTGGCAGCATCAGCATCAAATGGGACGGCGGTATTGCCTTGGTATTTGGTAGAAAAACTGAAGGCGAATTCTTTTGTGCCGACAAATACATGCCGGCACGTGGAGTGTTGCCCACAAGTCCAGCACAATGGCGCGAATATGACCAAGCACGTGGTGCCGACCGCAACGATCTATATGCAAAAATAGAAACCATCTGGGACGGTCTTGCTGAAGATGTGATTGCACCAGGAACCTACAAAGGCGATTTGATGAGTGTGGGACCTACTCCGGTAGTGAATGGCATGTACGAATTTCGACCCACAACTGTTACCTATAGAATTCCACCACGATCACCTATAGGTCAATTGATTGCCAACAAAGTGGGTGTGATTGTGGTGCATCAACGAGACAGTGCACCCTGGGACGGCAAAACCGGTCTAGACAATCGTGGCAATGTTGCAGTGCTAAATCCCACTGCAGGAATCAGGTTCACTTTAAATAATCCAGTAAAATTGGTAAGTGCTGCACAAAAAGCAGTTTCGGGCAATTTGGCCACACAAGCCGAATCGTTTTTGAAAGGCATGGACGGTGTAGCACAGGCCGCAATCAAGAAATATTTCAATCACAAAATAACCGGGCAAACTGGCGAAGAACTTGATGTATGGTTACAACACAATGTCAGCGGAAAACAGTATCGACTGCTAGTAGGCGAAAACCAAGGCGGCTACATCTATAAAAATGCCAAAGGCTATCAGGCACTGCTTGCAGTGTGGAACGCAATTTATGCATTAAAAGTCAATCTAGCTCAGCAGCTGGAAGGACAAGTTACTGGATTTGAACAGTGGACTGGTGGTAAAAAAGCCGGAGAGGGATTTGTAGTCAATACCCCGTTGGGACTGGTAAAACTGGTAAATCGTGGCGTATTCGGGGTGGCGCATTTCAACAAGTAACCCCGGTATTTTTTTGCTAGATCATAAATAATTACATACGCGAAAGCGTAAACATTTATAAAGGAAAATAAAAATGGCTATTCAGACAAGATATACAGGTGATGCAAACGGCGTAGTTAACGTTGATAGTGGTGCAGGTTTCCTAGGTAACATCGTTTCCCCAGGTCTTACAAAAGCTCCCATTGCATTGAAAATTTTAATCAACAATGGTACAACATTGACCAGTTCAGAATTGGCAACAGGTGGTGCAGTAGAAACAATTCTACGTGCTATTGAAATTGATTCTACAGTTACAATGTATCAAGTTGATACAGATCGTATCAGCGTGTTGTTAGAAGCAACTGGTGCAGGTGGTGCTAACGGTGGCACATACCAAGGCGCAGCTCCTCTTACTACATCAGCTATTGCAACAGCATTGCAAACACGTTTACAAGCACTACCAGGTGCAACATTAACAGGTAACGGCCCAACTGGTTCTACAACTGGTGGTAACATCGGTATCAGTGCCAACGTTGCAGCTCAAGCATTGACAGTAACAACCAGCAACTTCAAACTAAATTAATAGTTTGCAAACTAAGAATGAAGGCACTTTACAGTGCCTTTTTTCTTGGCCGCTAAATAATGTATGGATCAAGGTTTACAATTCTTTCATGGTTTCAGTTTGGTTGATATCACGCCAACTGGCCGCACTCGCGGTAACGATCCCGACGATGTAGAACGCAATCAACAACGCAATTGGGAAACAGTGTTGCAGTGTATGAGTTTGCGAACACAACCGTTACACATTGCAAAACCGCAAATAATGGAAATAGATGATCTTAGACTGTTTGAATTTGGCGATTTTTATTCGGGCAATCATCGAGTTTGGGCTTGGAAATGGGCAGTCGAGCGCGAAGGTATATACGATTTACCAAACAAAAAATTAGGCGCAATACAGGCCGATTTTGAACAAGTGCCAGTAATTACCTATTTGACCGAAACTGCTAGATTCATGCTGCCAATCTTTTATCCTTATGGCAGTATTAAAAACATATACTTTAAAGAAGTCAACCTAAGATAAATATTATACTGATGCTCAGGCACCACTTAGGCTTATCTTTACGGCACACCATTACGGCACACAATTAACTAGCATCACCCAATTTAGGAATAAAAAATGGCCGGAACCGAAATTGAAAAGAAAAGCCTAGAGGCGCACGTAGAGTTATGCGCTGAAAGGTACAATGCTTTGGAAACAAAATTATCAAACGTAGAAGCACGAATGGACAAATTGGAAGGGCATCTGATAGATATCAAAGAAAGCCTGACAGAAAAGGCCAATGGGCCTTATAAAACCATAATTGCTATAGGTACAAGTATATTGGGTGTCATGATTGCTGGCATAATTACTTTACTAGCCACGCACTTTAAATGAAAATCGTAGAATTACTCAATAACCTGCAGGTACCGATCACGAACGAACAAGCAGATCTATTGGGCAGATTCTCACATGAGCCACAAATATCAAAAAAAGATCTCAATGAACGAGAGCAATTGATTGCAAATCAACTAACACAGCAGGATATATTACTGCGTAAAAACAACAATGGCCAAATCACGTACTCGAAAAAAATCCGTTAAACAAGACCACATGCCGCCCGAAGTCAGCCACATGGTTGACCAAGTAACCAATTATATCAAACACTGGACCGATCGGGAAATAAACAAATTACAAGCCAATAATGATGCCAGTATCTGTATTCCCACACGCGATGGGTACAGAATTGGATCATATCGATTAAAAGTACACCCCAATAAAACCTGTTCAGTACTGAATACATATGGCGAACTGACACACACATTTGAATCTAAAACAAATGCCATACTGTATACCATATACACAATAAAACAAAAATATAAAACAGCCGATCAACTGCTGGAACTGGATCAGGAAATAAATAAACATTATATGGATTCCCGGGCACTGCAAAATGGGGTAAAAAGTGCCCGAAATCAAAAAGATTATGTAGCAGTTGATATAAAGCAAACACGGTTAGATATAGCGGAAAAACTGTTGGCAGACGCAAAAATCAAACTATTTGCCATGCACAAAATCGCTAAGTTTAACAAAGTATGGCTATAGATATAAATACTGTATAAGTTTAGGAATATAAACATGAGACTCTCAGAAATGCACACCGGCGTTACGCCACAAAAGATTAACAAAGTTATGGAAAGAAGTTTTGGTTTTTCCATTGACTATGATAACTTGACTTATGCCAAGGCTCAACGTTTGAGTACTGCATTAACAGAAAATATTCGTAGTATTAAAAAATCCTTTGGAGCACACACTGCCGAAAAGAATCCCAAATACATGGAATTGATGATGGTTAAAGAGGGACTTGATCGTTGGTTGACCAGCGAGCAAGGTTTGTTTGAAAGCGAAATGGGCAAGAGCGAGGCAGTACTTGCAGCCAAGAGCATTGTGGATGGTATCCAAGACATGTTGGAAAAAATCAGCAAAATGCAAAACGAAGAAATGCCTGCATTGGTAGATACAATTCGTGACCAAATTGGCAGCGAACAGGCCGAAGCATTTAAAAGTGCAATGACTCCAGCACTACAAAATTTATATCAAAATCTACAACAAAGTAGAGACAGCAGTGATTCGGCAGTGCGCCAACTTGCTGGTGAAGAACAGCCTGGTGGCGGTATGCCTGGCGGTGACATGGGCATGGGCGGTGGTATGCCTGGCGGTGACATGGGCATGGGCGGTGGTATGCCTGGCGGTGAAAGTGATTTTGATCAAGACTTAGGCGGTGATGAATTTGGTGGCACAGATGCTGCTGCCGGCGGCCCAGAGGAACTAGGAAGATCACGTCGTTAATATGAAAATTCGCGACATAATATTTGAAGCAGGTCCACAGGACGATTTAATGATGCCAGGCGGTGGTGCTATGCCTCCGGTAGATCCAATGGGTGGTGGACTACCTCCAGCAAATCCCATGGCAGCAGGAATGGGCGCACCTCCTGCACCAAATCCCAAGCCCAAGACTGACAATGAAGACGATGAAGATTTAAGTGATCCCAAGCACAGTGAAAGCAAAAGTAAAAACTTTGACGCAATCATCAGCATCCTGGAACCACTAAGACAGGAATTATTGTTCCATCATCATGATCCGCAATATCCAGTCAACAAGTTGTTAAAGAAACTCAATGGCATGGACAAGACTTCGGCATTTACTTATGAAACAGTCAAGTCCGCAGTTGATTCGGGTGCATTAGATAATGTAGTTGAAAAATTGAGCACCGACAGTATCACTGGCGAAAATATTATCATATTTAAAAAGAACGAAACCGAAACCCCAGACGGTGAAGGTGGCGGATCCACTGGCGGCGGATCAAAACCCAACGCAGAAAAAACTGTAGAAAAAATGGCCAAAAAAGCCGTTGGTTAACCAAATCCTTAGACTTTAGTTAATAAATATTGTATACTACTTAAAAGGAGTGTAACATGAAAAAAATCCTATCACTTGTAATTTTGGCATCAGTATTAACCGCAAGCGCAGAAGCCTGTTGCTATCGTGGTGGCTATTACCGTGGTGGCTACGGTGCTGGTTGGGTTGCTCCTGCACTAGTTGGCGGAGTAATTGGCTATGAACTGGCTCAACCACGTACTGTAGTTGTTGAACAACCTGGTGTTGTTTATGCGGCACCCCCAGTTGTGGTACAACCTTCCCCAGTATATGCACAACCACCAGCTGGTTATCACTGGCAACAGATTACAGATCCACAAACCAATACACAAAAGATGGCACTGGTTCCAAACTAATATGAAACTGCGTAAGTTGCGTAAAAAACTCTATAAGGCAATATTCCAACATGACATAGCCCGAGAGAAACAAGTTTGGTTTAAGATACTAAAAAAGTCAGTTAAACATAAACACACGGCGGATATAAGATAAAGTGGACTTAAATCAATTGACACAGGCAGGCACATTTTGTGCTTTGCCTTTTGTGCATCAAGAAAAGAACATGCAAGGGCAACACAACATCTGTTGCTACTCGAACGAAAAACAATTTGATACGCCGGATCAAAACAGTTTTGATAGTTTCAATTCTAGTACAATGAACTCTATTAGAACACAGATGTTGAATGGCCTAAAGCCGAAACAGTGTGCAAGTTGCTATCAACTTGAAGATCAAGGAATTAGAAGTCCCAGACTGTCTGAAACAAATGTTTGGCTCAATTCCACTGGTTACCTCGAGTCAATTAAACTAAAAAGAAACATACAGTTTTTTCAACAGAATCGACCCATAACTCCTATTAGTTATGATCTAAGATACAGTAATACCTGCACATTGAAATGTCGTATGTGCAATAGTGGAAGCAGTAGCAGTATCAATCAAGAATATTCAAAGTTGACAGCGAAATGGCCTGACAAGTTTTGGACTGTGGACAATCCGAGGATCAATCATGCAGTTGAAATTACAGAAGATATAACCAAAGTTTATCTTGCTGGTGGCGAACCGTTGGTGGAGCCATTGAACCTGGCGTTGTTAAATCAATTGGCTGATGTAAATCCTGAAGTAAACTTGGTTATCAATACCAGTCTAAATCATTTGTCGGACCGGTTTTTAACGATATTAAATAGATTTCAACATTTGACGTTGGCAGTGAGTCTAGATGGAACCGCAGCCGTAAATGACTATATTAGATCCGGATCAGACTTTGCAACAGTGACAGAAAATATAAAACAAGTGATGCATCACTATCTGATGTTTGGCAGTTGTATAAGCATATACAATATTTTCAATGTACCAGATCTAGTACAATTTGTAATTGATAATTATCCCACTGCCAAGGACAATCATGGTATCAACATAGTGGGCGGAATAGATGAGTTGGCACTAGACAATGTTCCTGTAAAACTAAGACCCATGTTGATTGAACAATTGACTGCGGCGTTGGACATAGCGGGAGCACAGGCTCGTCCGGGAATACAAAATTTAATTGTCACTCTTGAACAGGACAATTTTGATCAAGCACGATTTGAACGTTTTAAAAGATACACAACAATACTAGATCAAAACAGGAATCAATCAGTTGGCGCAGTTGTGCCTGAATTGGCAGAATACTTTTAAGGAGGCAGTATGGCATACAGTGAAAAGGTCATTGACCATTACGAAAATCCTCGTAATGTGGGAAAATTTGAAATAGATGACACTATAGGTACCGGCATGGTGGGAGCACCTGCCTGCGGAGATGTAATGAAACTTCAGATAAAGGTTGAAAATGGAATCATCACAGACGCCAGATTCAAGACATATGGTTGTGGTTCAGCGATTGCGTCAAGCTCTCTTGTTACAGAATGGGTTAAAGGCAAAACGTTGGACCAAGCAAGAACTATCAGTAATAGCACAATTGCTGAAGAGCTTGCTCTCCCCCCAGTCAAAATCCACTGTTCCATTCTTGCCGAAGACGCCATCAAGGCGGCAGTAGAAGATTATAGAAAAAAGCATGATCACGCTAACTGAAGCGGCCACAAACAAAGTTAAACGATTATTGGCCAAGCGTGGTGGAGTAGGAATACGCTTGGCAGTCAAGACCACGGGTTGCTCGGGCTTGGCCTATGTGTTAGAATATGTGGATCAATATCTGGCAGATGAATCTAGCATAAATTATGCACAACCCGATTTTGCAGTCTTGGTTGATAAAAAATCCGCGGTATACCTCAATGGCATGACTGTGGATTATGTACGTGAAGGTTTAAATGAGGGATTTAAATTCCTCAATCCCAACGAGCGCGATCGTTGCGGTTGTGGGGAAAGTTTTCGAATATGATAATTTATCGCGACTGCGACCGCATAGATCTTGAATGGTTACAACAAATCAATTTTCGACAACCCTATACATTGTGTCGTAGCCTGGCAGTATTTTTATCAAGTGCAGATCCAGTCAAATTGGCATTTACCGGACATCGACTACAGTGCGATTACGATAGCGATATCGCTTACGAAGATAAAATACAACAACTAAGCGCAGTCAGTAGATATGTGTTTTCCATTGAAAGCGAACTGCATTATTATCACTGGGATATTTGGAAACGTTCACACCGTGACAATGTTTATTATGTGTTGCCTGGCACAGTAAACGACTCGCCTATACGTTTTAATATTATGTTTTGGGGCGACTGGTACAAAACCACCTCCTGGGTCTATAAAGAACTGCCCAACAAACTGGCAAAAATTACACCTTACACGGTCAAGCCAAAAAGTTTTGATGCCTTGCTTGGTAAATCAAAACCACATCGAGATTTTGTATATCAGTTGGTTGTGGAAAATCATCTACAGGATCAATTTATTATACCTTACGGAGACCGATGGCAAGGCAACGAGTTCAATGTGGGCAATTATTACATCTGGGAGACCGGTGTCACTGTGTTGGATCATCCCGCAACCACAGTGAGTCGTGCACGATATCATCATATCGAAACCAGTCTCAGCAGAATAATTCCCATACAGGTGTATAATGATACTGCCTACAGCATTGTGGCCGAAACCGGAGATGATAACTCAATCAGTTTTTACACAGAAAAAACTGCCAAGCCCATGATAGCACGTAGACTGTTTGTGGCCTTTACCGGTTATAGATTTTTAGAAAATCTACGTGCACAGGGCTTTCAAACTTTCAACGGCATCATTGATGAAAGTTATGATCTTATAAAAGACAACCACAAGCGATTTGCGGCAGCATTTGAACAGGTCAAATATCTATGCAGTCAACCACAACTTGAAATATTTGAAAAGATACAGCCCATAGTCGAACACAATTACCAACATATCATGAACACGGTATGGACAACACAGGCTGCTAAACAAATTGAATCTATGTTATAATGCACAATGATTAATCCCAAATACGATTACAAGCCCTTGTCTCGAACCACCATAGAAGGCAAGAGACACTATTGTTTACCTGATGGCGCCAAGGTGCCCAGCGTGACCACTATACTAGATAGGACTGCTCCGGCAGAAAAACGAGAAGCATTACAACGTTGGCGAGATGCTATTGGTCATGACCGTGCACAAGCAATAACCACAGAAGCTGCCAATCGTGGCACACGTATGCACAGTTATCTTGAAAGTTATATTCTTAGCAATGACATGAAACCCCTGCCGTCAAATCCTTATGCGCATCCTTCTTGGTTTATGGCCGCACAAGTCATACTAGAAGGCTTGTGCAATGTGGATGAATTTTGGGGCAGTGAAGTCCCAGTTTACTATTCGGGCTTGTATGCTGGTACCACAGACTGCATTGGAGTTTGGAAAGGTCGGCCAGCTATACTGGATTTCAAACAAAGCAACAAACCCAAAAAGCGTGAACACATCGGCGACTATTTTATTCAACTGGCAGCCTATGCAGCCGCACACAATAACACTCACGGCACTGATATTTCAACCGGTGTAATTTTGATGGCAGTTCAGCCTCGATTATTGGAAGATCAGACGTATTCCCGGCCCGAATACCTTGAATTTGTTGTCGAAGGAGACGAGTTTCAGTATTGGACTGAGGAGTGGAACAAACGAGTAGAATTATATTATCTAAGCACATAATGGAACGAATCAAATTTGAACATCTAGACTTGCCGATCATACGCAGTTGTAATCTGGCCTGTGTTGGATGTATCACACACAGCAATCATAAAAAAATAAAAGGCCTAGTGGGAGTAGACGAAAGTCGCGAGTGGATGCAGTTCTGGAGTGAAAAACTGGACCCCGATATCGTGGGCCTGTTTGGTGGTGAGCCACTGTTGCATCCGGAATTTGCACGCTGGGCCGAAATGACTCGAGAAGTATGGGGACCGAGACCGGGCATAAGTGTAAACACAAACGGCTATTACATCGATAGAATGTTTGACCACATCCCAACCCTGTTTGACGAAGACCGCGTGGGCCTGAACACCATCGTGAGTATACAGACCGGTGTGGAACCTTACTTGAGCAAAGTGCGCGAAAATGTCGAATTGCTAAAACAACGTGTGGTAGAATATCATCTGTCGCGGCCCAGGGTCAAAACAGCAGAATGGCGCCTGTGGTTGGACGAATATGAGAACAACACAAAAATTTGGTATATTCTAAATGTCAACGGACGTGATACCAGAATGGTTCTAGCCACCTGCGAACAATACCGACTGCCCTGGTGCACACACTATTCGGGATTTGCAGAAGAAATGACTCCGGTTTATGACTACACCGACAAGTGGTACGAACACAGTCACAAGCAGTGCCAAGCCAAAGAGTTTGTGACTCTTTATCGTGGGACATTATGGAAATGCCCGCCCATGGGTGTGCTAGAACACACATTAAACACTTTCAATATTGCTGACAAAAACTACTGGCAGCCGTTTTTGCAGGACTACAAAACAGTTGGTCCCACCAGCACCGACAGTGAAATCGCTGCCTGGTTTGAACGTCAACGCAGTCCTGAACGTGTTTGTAACATGTGCGGATTTAGCGGTCCAAAAAATGTCATGTTGCCAGCAGAAAATCGCAGTCACATGCTGAAAGATTATTGGAACTACACTTTATAAAAATACTAAATACAGTATTATCTGAGGTTTAGTGATGGCAATAACGCAAATAAGTCAAGTACAAGTACGTAGAGGTTTAGAACAAGATCTTCCTCAATTGGCCGCGGGCGAACTGGGCTGGAGTACTGATGCTCAAAGATTGTACATCGGCAATGGTGTGATTGGTGCACCGGACTATGCTCCGGCACTGGGACAAACCGAGATCCTGACACAAAACAGCATACTGAATTTTACCACAAATTTTACTGCCAACGTGGCATTATTACAAAGCAATGTGGCAATCATACAAGGTAACATTGTAACGTTGACTGCTGAAGTTGCTGCACTCGCAGGTGGAGCCACCACATATTCGGCCACCGTATCAGGATCGGGCACATTGGCAGCATTCAACGCAAACACCGGCATAATCACATACACTCTCAATCAAGGTGGCAGTACCATGCGAACCGGTCAAATCAAATTTGCCTACAACAGCGCTATATCCTATGTGTCTTACGATGAAGAATATACCGAATCTGTAACTGCTCCAACCAACATTGTGTTTTCGATGGTATCAAACAGCACGTATGCTGGATTAACCTATACCACAGTCAGTTCAACAAATATACAGTACCAGGTACTATCAGTTTAAATAACATATGTTTCAACTTAAAACCGAAGATCGGTTACGGTCTTGGCGTGAGTTTCGAGAGTCCATCAATTCAATATCACTAGCAGCAGCACTACAACAAACGGTAGAGTTATGGAACAGTGCACCTTTTACTCCGTACTATCTAGACAATAGCAATCCCGAATCTTGGCCCGATCCCTGGCAACTCTTGGATGAAAACATCTATTGTGATGTTGCAAAAAGTCTAGGAATAGTGTATACTATGTTATTGACCGAGCATAGAACCGAGTTGGATATAGAATTTAGAGTTTATCGAGATCCAAAAAACGATTACGAGTATAATTTATCTTGGTTCAATCAAGGGAAATATATTGCTAATTTGATTGATAGGGAGATTGTAAATATTGAACAGTTCGATAGCACACTACAACTTCTTTACAGATATTCTGCCAAAGAATTACAATTAGAAAAATATTAAGAGAGATCAATGACAACAATTCAAGTAACAAAAAGAAGTGGACGTAAAGAACCACTCGCAGTAGAAAAATGGCAAGCGCAGATAGCAAAAATATGCAGTGGTATAGCTGACGTAAGTCAGAGCATGATCGAGATCAAGAGTCAACCGCACTTTTATGATGGCATTACCACTAGAGAAATTGATGAAATAACACTACGAGCAATCGTAGATCTAATTGACGTTGAACACAATCCCGATGTGGGGCACACCAATTATCAATACGTGGCCGGCAAGCAACGCTTGAGTATGCTACGTAAGGATGTGTATGGTAGTTACACAGTTCCTCACCTTTACGAAATCGTTAAGCGTAATGTTGAAATAGGCCTGTACACTACAGAACTACTCGAGTGGTATACTGAGGATGATTGGAACCGAATGAATGACATGTTGGATCATTCAAAAGATGAACAATATTCATATGCCGCCATTGAACAACTTATCGAAAAGTATCTAGTACGTAATCGAGCCACAAAGGAAATTTATGAAACTCCACAAATTCGATATATGGTCGCGGCCGCCACTGTATTTCACAAAGAAGAGCCGAATAGTGCAAGGATGCGTTACATTAAAGAATACTATCAAGCGGCATCCGATGGTTTGTTTACTCTTGCTACTCCTGTGTTGGCTGGGCTTGGCACTCCAACTAAACAGTTTAGCAGTTGTGTGCTTATCCGTAGCGATGACGACCTTGATTCTATATTTGCTTCTGGTGAAATGATGGCAAAATATGCCAGCAAACGTGCCGGCATTGGATTAGAGATTGGAAGATTAAGACCACTTGGTAGTCCTATTCGTGGTGGCGAAATCATGCACACCGGCATGATACCATTTTTAAAGAAATGGTTTGGAGACTTGAGAAGTTGTAGTCAAGGAGGCATACGAAATGCAAGTGCTACTGTTTTTTATCCTATTTGGCATCACCAGTTTGATGACCTTATTGTTCTTAAAAATAACCAAGGAACTGAAGAAACGCGAGTTAGATTTATGGATTACGGAGTCGTACTCTCAGCCTTCTTCTGGAGACGATTCAAACGAAAAGAAAACATAACCTTCTTTGATCCCAATGAAGTCCCGGACTTGTACGAAGCGTTCTACAAAGACACTGCACGTTTTGAACAACTTTACGTCGAGTACGAAAAGCGTGCAGACTTGCGTAAGAAAACAATGACTGCTGAAGAAGTGTTCAAGAGCGGTATCCTTAAAGAGCGCACTGACACTGGACGCATCTATTTGGTGTTCATTGACAACGTGCAGGGTCAAGGTCCTTTTGATCCTGAATATCATACAATTTACCAGAGTAACCTTTGTTGTGAAATATTACTTCCTACTAAACCTTTTAAGCGCCTTGATGATACTGATGGTCGTATCGCCCTCTGTACGCTGGGATCGATCAACTGGGGTGCTTTCAGAAATCCTGAAGATATGCGCCGTGCTTGCCGTATCCTGCATCGCAGCCTTAACAATATCCTGGACTACCAAGATTTTCTTTCCGTACAAAGCCGACTGTCTAATGACGAAATTAGACCAATCGGAATTGGAATCACAAATCTTGCGTATTGGCATGCTAAGAGATCCCTCAAATATGGCAATCCCGAAAGTTTGTCCGAAGTAAAAAGTTGGATGGAACATCAGGCCTACTACTTGACCGAAGCCACTGTAGAACTTGCTCGAGAACGTGGTAAGTGTGCAGACTCGGATCACACACGTTATGGACAAGGCATATTCCCTTGGGAATTACGAGCAGAAGGAGTGAATGAACTCACAGACTTTACACCAGAACTGGACTGGGAAACCTTAAGAACCAACATGAAACAGTGGGGTGTACGCAATGCCACACAAATGGCTATTGCACCTGTGGAAAGTTCGAGTGTTGTTATCAACAGCACCAACGGCATCGAAATGCCCATGCAGTTGATCAGTGTCAAAGAAAGCAAAGCTGGAAGTCTAACACAGGTTGTGCCCGAGTATCACAAACTACGTAACAAGTATCAGCTGATGTGGGATCAAAAGGACTGTGATGGTTATTTAAAAACGGCAGCGGTTCTAGCGGCCTATATTGATCAAAGTATAAGTACAAACACGTTTTATAATCCTGCACATTTTCCCGGACGCAAAGTGCCCACTACTCTAATTGTTAAAAATTTAATGCAGGCTCATATGTGGGGTCTGAAAACCTTCTATTATAGCCTCGTGAATAAACAGGGTGCTAAAGCGGGTGCCGAAGAGGCACCCGCTATGTTAGAAGCTGTTGATTTTGATGATGGAGCCGATTGCGAAAGTTGCAAATTATAATGGATATACCAGCATACGTTTACTATATTGAACATATCCCAACTGGTAAGTTTTACTATGGGTCAAGATATAAGCATATAGAAAAACATGTTTTGCCCGAGCAAGATTTATGGAATAGTTATTTTAGTTCTTCGAAAGAAGTAGCAACTTTGCGAGAAGATACCGGTAATAATTCTTTTGAATATAAAATAATTTATACCAATACAGACATTGATAAATGCTTTGACTATGAACAGACATTAATCAAAGAACATATTAATAATCCGCTATGTATTAATAAAAGATATTTTGATTCTGTTAAAGGTACAAAAGTATTTTCTACGTTTGGTAAAACTTTATCTTCTAAAGGAAAACCAAAAAGTGAAGAAACTAAACAGAAAATGCGTAAACCAAAAAGTGACTCACATAAAGAAAATATGCGTAAGGCACAATTGGCTAATGGCGGAAATGGACCAACGAAACATAAAGAAGAATCAAAAAATAAAACAAGAGAAACAATGAAATCGAAACCAGATCGTCCAAATAAAACCTGCCCACATTGCAATAAAACAGGCGGAGCAATATCAATGGCACGTTGGCATTTTGATAACTGTAAGGAAAAACAATGAGCAAAGCACAGTACGATCTTTCAAAACCAACCAACTATTTAAAACGAACAATGTTTTTAGATCCAGCCGGTCCGGTCACCGTTCAGAGATTTGAAGAATTTAAGTATCCCAAAATTGCTAATTTTGAACAGCAACAACGAGGATTCTTTTGGGTGCCGGAAGAGATTAGTTTAACTAAAGATTCAAATGACTTCAAAGACGCAAGTGATGCAGTTAAGCATATCTTCACAAGTAACTTGTTACGTCAAACGGCATTAGACAGTTTACAAGGACGTGGTCCTGTACAAGTGTTTAGTCCGTGTGTAAGTCTTCCGGAATTAGAATCATTGGTGCTAATATGGTCGATGTTTGAAACCAACATTCATAGCAAAAGTTATAGCCACATTATTCGCAACATATACAATGTGCCCAAGGATGTGTTCAACACCATACATGACACACAGGAGATCATCAGCATGGCTAGTAGTGTTGGCAAATATTATGATGCCTTACACACACTAAACTGTTCTAAAGAAATAGGACTTCCGGTGACAGAAAAAGAACACGTCAAGGCCATATGGTTGGCACTCAACGCCAGTTATGCTCTCGAGGCATTCCGTTTCATGGTTAGTTTTGCTACAAGCCTGGCTATGGTCGAGAACAGAATTTTTATGGGCAATGGCAATATTATATCATTGATCCTGCAAGATGAATTACTGCATAAAGCCTGGACTGCATATCTAATCAATCAAGCGATCAAGGACGATGCACGTTTTGCCGAAGCCCGGGACGAGTGTGAAGCCGAAGTGTATCAACTGTACATGGACGTGATACGTGAGGAGAAAGCCTGGGCTGACTACCTGTTTATTAAAGGCCCTGTGATAGGTTTAAACGCCAATATCTTGAAGGATTTTGTTGATTATACCGCATTAGGTGCACTAAAAGACATCGGTATCAAGTACCAAGCACCTGCACCAAGATCGACACCAATACCGTGGTTCAACAAGCACACTGACACCAGCAAGAAGCAAACAGCCTTACAAGAGTCAGAATCAACCAGTTATGTTCTTGGAGTCATGAGCGAAGATCTTGACTACGAAGCTCTGCCAGATTTATAGGAACAGCAATGCCCGTTCGTAAAGAATATGTTTATTGGTTAGGCGAAAAGTATTGGCAAGGCGAAAAAAATCCCGCAGCGCCAAACGAACCCATTCTGCCATTTTTGTCTTTACCAGAATGGCGAAATACTCTTGCACCTGCGGATCAACAGGCATATGATGCAGCCTGGGCCGCACAGTGTAAACTGGAACAGGCCGAAATTGATAATAAAAATTTGACCTTGGACTTTGATTTGGCTACATACAGTACATACGAGACACAATGTACTCGAATCTGGGCCACACAGGCTGCGTGCGATGCATTCAGTGATGATCCTGAATGGGTCACGTGGCACAATCGGTATCTTGCTGATACCGAACAAACACTAGAAATAAAAACGGTAATAATATGATAACAGTATACTCAAAAAACAATTGCCCCTATTGTGTACAGGCAAAAAACTTATTGAAATCTAAAGGTATTGCATTTGAAGAAATCAATATTGAAGAAACTCCCAGTGCACGTGAGTTTATAGTCGCAGAAGGACACAGAACAGTTCCACAAATTTATCAAGATGGCAAGTTGTTGGTGGAGGGTGGGTTTACCGGCCTGGCCCGACAAACACCAGAATTTTTTCAAACACTAAAAGGATAAAAATGTTAGTCAATAAATCGTATGCCGACGGTGACATCGTCTGCTTTAAATTAGTCACCGGCGATGAAATCATTGCCAAAATTGTAAACAAAAGTATCGAAGGCGACTTTATTGTCAGCAAACCTTGTACAGTGGTTCCGGCACGAGAGGGTATTGGTCTCATGCAGACCCTAATTTCTGGGGAGGTAAATACTAATGTGACACTGAAAGGTCAGCATATATTGATGCATGCCCCGGTTGTTGCAGATATTGAAAAACACTATCTCAAAACCACTACAGGAATACAATTAGTTTAAATGCCCGCAGTTGCCGTACAAAAAGTATCTTGGACCACACCGGCACCGCCAGCACCACCCCCGGGTATGGTCATGGTGGGTATTCCCACTGTGACGGTGGCTGGAAATCCCATAGCATATCAAGGCAGTCCAATTACACCACACGGCAATCCCAAGATACAACCCTTGTGCCAAACTGGACCATTTATCTCTGCAACTTTCGTACCCACCGTACGAGTCATGGGTATACCGGTTGCACACATCGGGGCACTATGTGATTGTGGGCACAAGATCGCAATTGGTATTCCCACAGTCATGATTGGTAGTCCTTCTGGAGGCGGTGGTGGCACAAATGCTACCAATGCCACATCAGAAAGTGCAAGCAGTGGAGCAGCATCAGCAGGTTTAGCAGGTACCACATCGGGTACACCCCCAGACGGAGTTACCACAACTTCATACAGTCAGCCGGGTGTTTCTGACAGCAGTATACAAACCGGAGGAACAAATGCAGATGGATCAACATGGTCAGTTTCATCTGTTACTCAGAACGGTGTTACCACAGTAACCAAAGTGGGGGCACAACAGTAATGTCTTCGGCAATACAATTAACTGCAACAAACACCATTCTTAACGGACAGGGATTGTCGGTATCGGCCAATCTAGTTAGTGAAATTGCCACATTTCAAAATCAAACACCGGTATCGATATTGTCTGGTATATTTGCCACTGCCGCAACTGCCAACGCAAATATTCAAAGCAATATTGCCAATGCCATCAGCAGTCTCGGAGCAGGCATTGTCAATGGTTTGTGGTTGATAGATTACTATCCCGCAAATGTTGCTCCAGTATCCAGTGCCAACATAGCCTATTACACAGTGGGCAATTTGGCAGTGGCCAGTTTTAGCAACACAGTCAGCAATCAAGCCCGAGCACCATTTTATTACGGCATGTCAGAATTTGCCAATGTATTTTTAACAGTGTTTGGCTACACCAACAGCATATTTGACACAGTGTCAAGTGCAAATATCCTTCAAAATCGAACATATGGTCAATCGGGACTGGGCTACACTGGACCGGCACAATTGGCTACTCTGGGATTTGGCTCAACCGGCTCCACGATTGCAAATGCAATTGCCAATTGGGGCACCATGTACGATATCAACAATATTAGAACTGCCGGCGATCCCTATGTGTTTGGGCAAAACTTGTTGAATCAAGGCTTGGGACAATACGGCAATTTATCACAACAATTGACCACTGCCGGATTGAATATTTACAATTTATCCCAAATACCACAGAGTCAATCAACCACTGCAATACAGGCCAGCACAGTGGCCACCACAACACCGGTTGGTCAGGTGCAATTACCTGCACTGTCTACAACAACCACCACAACCAGTGTGACTGGCAACAGTACTGATGTTGTTTCTGCAATATACAAAACCGTTACCGGATCTGCACTAGACGCCATTGTCACTGCTACCGGAATTGCAACCACTGCTGCCAATTTGGCTGATTATTTGACTTTGCAAAATGTAGTCGATCCCGCAACGTATGCACAACTCAATAGTTTGGGAATCACCGATTTTAACAGTTTTGGTGCGTATTTACAGCCCAAGATTGGCAAAGGTACTTTCAGTTCTTGGCACGATTTGGCCAATTTTATCAACAGCCTTGAAGTTCCGCAGTATACCGCAAATGTGACCGCAAATGCCAATGCTGTCATGCTGTCTGGCACTGTGGTAAGCAATATCAATAACACTCTAGGAACCGGGTTGGGCCCGTTTGGAGCTCCGATAATAACCGATTATCTTGGTGCAGTTACCGGATACCGTTACACTGCTGAATTCAGCACAATCAATTCCTATTACAACACAGTGAGTTCGGCAATCAACTTGAACTCGTTGATGCAGGCTCTACAGACTGCAGTCGGTAACTATGTGACTTCACCGGTGAGTATATCTACAGTAAGCACCGCAGTCAACAATATCAATCTAGCATTAAATTCTACACCCAATACCACCGCGGTAAATTCATCTGCAGCGGCTTATTATAATATTTTAATACAATTGGCGACCGAGGTAACAAATTTGTCAAGAGCTGGAGTCAGCATCTCTCCTGCAACACCACAAACGTTAAATTCGTTGGCCACACAATTTGGCGGGCTAGCCAGTGACAAAACTCAGTTTCAAACTTATCAATTTTTTGCCAACTTGATCACCAGCGACTCTGCCGGAGATACCTTAAGATCAGCAGTGGCAGAAAATATCAACAGCAGTATTGCTCAAAGTCGAGGAATCACTGCCACAAACGACCCCGGACCGCAACTAGCAATAGTTCAAGCACAGACCCAAAATATACCATTAAGTACGTATATAACGCAGAATCAGTAGGGTTTTAATGGCGAAAAAACGTCAAGATCGTTATTTAAGACAATCACAAATGACTTATCTAGTATTATAACTATAGATAATTGTTCTTAAATAGATTACAAGAAGAAAATAGGAGGACATGACATGAACAAGATACTTGGTATCTTAGTAGCAATCATAGCCCTGACCGTAATGGCACCCGGTCATGCAGATGAGGTCAATAAACATGACCTAGATTGTTTGGCTCGTAATATCTATTACGAAGCCGGTTTAGAAAGTGAAGAAGGCAAAGTGGCAGTGGGCCTGGTTACCATTAACCGAAGCCGTGATGACAAATTCCCAAATAGCATTTGCGGAGTTGTAAATCAAAAGACCGTTTTTAGTATACCTCAAACAGTGACTCGTGTTAGAGAAATTACCACAGGGGTAGTTTTTAAAACAGTCGAGCGAATAAAGGAAACTCAAACAGTTTGGACAAGCCGAGTAGTTTGCCAATTCTCATGGAGATGTGAAAATGTACGTAAAATTAACTATACAGATAGCCGTTGGGAAAATAGTGTTGCCGTCGCTAGAGAACTTCTTGAAGGTGGATACCAAGAACTCCGTGACAAATATGCGGACGCTGAGTATTTTCACGAGGTCCATATTCACCCAACTTGGGCTCGACAAAAGCATCGCATCAATAGAATCGGCGGTCATATATTTTATGCGGACAAAACGTCCGAGTTGACAATTGCATCGCAAGAGTAGTATAATTGTGTTAAATACTATTATACAACACTGGAGTCAATTATGGGTAAACAAGTAATGCTGGTTGATACATTCGATGAATCAGAATATCCCGGAGATATCACAAATGAGGATTATGGATTTATACTAGACTCAAATGGTGATTTAAAAAGTGTATTTTTGCCCGAACATGTTCCTTTTAAAGCACCCAAAAATGTCAACCGGATACTGAAACTGTTTGGTATACCCGACGTCGACAACATGGATGTGGACCAACCAATCCAGTAACAAAATCAATGGCAAATCAAAACGTATTTTGCAACGTGCCGTGGACCAACCTCCATGTGTATTGGGACGGTAGTTTCGGAGCCTGTTGCAGTGAAAAACATGCACCGCACACCAATCTCGAAAAATACAATCTAAAACGCATGACTGTGTCTGAATGGTATTCGGCTGAACCCATGCAGTTGATGCGAGCCAAAATAAAAACCGAGAATCCTCTTTCGCAATGCATCGGTTGTTATCGTGAAGAAAGTGTTGGATATGAAAGCCGGCGAATAAAAGAAAATTTCAAAAGTGTGATCTTTACCGAGCAGGCGTTTGATCGAAGTTATCTGCAGGGACCAATGTACGAAATATTCGAATCTGATGAGATCACTCGTCAACCCATTGACTGGCATGTGGATTTGGGAAATGAATGCAATCTTGCCTGTAAGATGTGCAATCCGCGAGCCAGCAGCAGAATAAGCAGTATTTTTACCAAATGGCAATTGATAGATCAATCGGCCAATCAAAATTGGACACAGGATCCGGTGGCCTGGCAAAATTTTCTTGACAGCATAATGTCAGTGCCCAACCTGAATCGATTGCACTTCATGGGCGGGGAGCCTTTGTTGAACAAACGTTTTCCCGAACTGCTGGATTTTTTACTGGAAAACCGTCGCCAATCAATATCTATTAGTTTTGTCACAAACGGCACAATAATGAATCAAGGTCTAGTGGACCGACTAAAACGGTTTCGCAGTTGCGATATAGAAATCAGCATAGAAAGTGTTGAAGCCAACAATCACTATATTAGACAACTCAGCGACACTGACACCGTGCTTGACAATATCAAACTACTACATGCCCAACAAACTGATCAATTTCATGTAGTACTTAGATCAGTGCCGCAACTGTTGAACATAAACAATTATCACCGATACATATTGTGGGCCTGGAACATGGGCCTGCCGATACAGGGAATACCATTGATCAATCCTCGATATCTGCAGGTGTCGGTGTTGCCTTTTGAATTTCGACAAACTCTTGTTCAAAATTACCAAACTGTCAAAGATCAAATCTCGCCCGATAACATTGTGGGACTGTCAACCGGGCGCAATGTTGGTGTATTGGGAACCACGCTTAGAAGAGAATGTGATGCCATGATACGTATGTTGCAACAACCCGAGCCCGAAAATGTCGCAGAATTGCGTGTAGAATTGGCCAAATGGCTCCAGCGTTGGGATCAAGAATTTGGATTAAATGCACACGATTTTTATCCTGAATATCGAGAATTTTTAGATGCAATACAGTACCAGATTTAGTATTGGGCTGATTCCACACGGTGTGCCCAAAATCAATTATGGTGTTGATGCCGCAACTGTCAACACCGAATTGATCGTGTCACAGCCCATGGCACTGAATTTTGATTTGGATTTGTCTGCTGGTGCACACACGGTATTTTTGGATTTTTACAACAAAACCAATGACTTGCCCGAAACAGCACTGGAAATCGAATACGTGGAATTTGAAGGCATGCGACTGGACCGGTTCAAATGGAGCAGTAGATACTATCCGGTTTATCCCGAACCCTGGGCCAGCCAGCAGGACCATTTGCCCGAATTTCACGCCAGCGCAACTTACATGGGCTGGAACGGTCGATGGGAACTGTACTTTGATACTCCAATTTTTACCTGGATTCATCGACTGGAAAATCTGGGATGGATCTACAGTTGACAAAGAATGGCGCAAACAGTATAATACGTTATGACTAAAAAAATCGGCTTTTGTTGCAAATGGCTTAACGACCCTTCCGAATGTGGTGGCATGAAGGTGAACGCTAAGGATCGAGACCTAAACGGGCGGAGCACCACCATGCGCTGGCTACGTGAGCACAAGAGTGAAGCCGAGCAACGGCAGTGGGAGATCATGAATCACAATGCTGCAGCCGCGGTGAAGTTGATTGAGCGTGTGGCCACATTGCCCGCCGAACGCAGAATGGTGCGTTTGGGCAGTGAAATGCTGCAAGGCTATACCGAAAAGGACTGGCAGGCTTGGTGGCAACGACCGGAGATACAAGACCACTGTGCCAAGATATTTGCACCCATTGGTGAGACTGCTCGACGTCTGGGTGTGCGTATCAGTTTCCATCCCGGACAATTCTGTGTTCTTGCCAGCGACAATCCAGATATAGTAAATAGAAGTATAGAGGAGTTTGAGTATCATGCAGATATGGCCCGTTGGATGGGATACGGCGTTCGATTCCAGGACTTTAAAATCAACGTTCACATCTCCGGGCGTAAGGGTCCACAGGGAATTAAAGACGTATTTGGACGTTTATCACCCGAGGCTAGGAACTGCCTTACAATTGAAAATGACGAAATGTCTTGGGGCCTTGACGCCAGCCTTGAACTCGCAGACACCTGTGCACTCGTGCTTGATATACACCACCACTTCGTCAGAACCGGAGAGTATATCAAGGGGAAAGATGATAGATGTTTACGTGTGATTGATTCATGGCGAGGTGTTCGACCAGTGATACATTACTCTCAAAGCAGAGAAGATGTACTTCAAGGACACAATATAAATGAACTCCCTAATCTTGAAGAATTATTATCGCGAGGATATAAAAAACAAAAACTCCGTGCACATAGTGATTTTATGTGGAATAATGCCGTAAATGATTGGGCTAGAGAGCATTGGGAATGGGCTGACGTACAAGTTGAAGCAAAAGGGAAAAATCTAGCTAGTGCCCAATTGGCGGAGTTCTGGAAAGGCAATAAAGATACCGTGAGTCCTATTCTTGAGATTGAAGCAGACTCCACGTCCAATTCCTAATTTTAAAGATGTTTGGTCAGCAGACAATCCCTTGTTCATTAATTGTATTGCGTCTTTAAAGCACGCCAACTAGGACTCTAGTCATAAATACCCTATAACAGGGTATAATGATGGGTTTTATTTCTTACGTATTCACAGGTAATTCTGCCAATGATGGCACAGGCACACCATTACGCAACGCATTTGAAATAATTGATGACAACTTTGCCAATATTGCAAACGGCAATGTCACAATCACACTGAATGCACCAGTTTTAACAGTTGCCAATCGAACTGGTAATATTCTTCTTTCAGTTAACGATGTAACCGGAGCAGCCAGCACCGGTTACGTTAACTCAATCTTTAGTCAATACACCTACAGCAATGCCAATGTAGGGTATTATCTTCCCACAAATTCAACCATAACCGCAATTCAAGCCAATGTCGCGGCCGCAAATGCCGCAATTGTTACCGCCAACACCGCGGTGGTAAACTATGTCGAATCGGTAACCGGATCATTGAGCGCTCTAGTGGCCAACAGTTTTACTGCCAATGCTGCGCTTAATGGCGCATTGAACAATATCAATGTGTTGTTTGCCAATGCCGCAACACAATCTACACAAATAACCGCAGTATCCGCAGCCTGGCAAGCCAATGCTGCAACGCTGTATGCAGACATACAAACCAACAACGCCAACGAAGTAACGCTGGCCAATTATATCACCGCGGCCAATGCTGCCATTGTCACTGCCAATACCGGTGTTGTCAGTTATGTTAACAGTCAAATTGCATCGGTCACTGCCAACGCAGCCGTTCAAGAAACTGAAATCAGCAGTTTGCGTGCCAACATCACCGCGGCCAATGCTGCCATTGTCACTGCTAATTCAGCAGTGGTCAGTTATGTGAACGCATTGATTGCACCAATACAGGCCAATACTGCAAACATATTAAACAACGACAGTAATCTAAACGGTGCACTGAACAATATTACCACAATTGTCAATACTCTTATTCCTGGTATTAACAGCAATGTCAGCAATATTTCGGCCACAGTTGCAACCACAGTTGCCAGTGTTGCTCTAGTAAACAGCAATGTTGCAAATTTGTCTTCGGCATTGAGTTCCAATGTTACCAGTATCAACAGTAATTTGACCACATTGACAACTGAAATGAGCGCCACAATTACCAGCGTATCGGTCTTGAATAACGAATTTACAGCAAACTTGACACTGTCGGCAGCCAATGTTGCGGCTGCCAACGCAAAAATTTCTACCAATTCAAACACTGTTTCTAATTTGTCCGCTGCGCTCAGTGCCAACGTATTGGCAATTTATGCCAATTTGGGCAATACTGCCAGCAATATCAACAGTGCAATCAACTACATTGAAAACAGTGTAATTCCCGCAGCCAATGCTGCGATTGCCAGTACCAATGCCAATGTCAAGGCTGCCAACACAGCCATTGCCGCAGTGACCACTGCTTGGCAAGCAAATACTGCGGTATTGTACAATGACATCTTGACCAACAATGCCAACGAGGCTGCCTTGGCAGTATCAATAGCCGGCCTCAATGCCAATATCAATGCCGCAAATTATCTTGTGAGCGGATTCCAGAATAGTATATATTCGAATGTAAATCTAGTCGCATACCTGGGTGGTAACATCACTGTTGGCAATGCCAACGTCACATTTGCCAATATTGTGACAGCCAATGTGACCACCCTAACAGTCGTAGGAAATATCAACAACACTGGAAATACTGTAGTTGGTGGAAATATCTATGTCACTGGTGGTAGATTAAGAACAACATCAACATCGGCCACAATATTTAATACTGCTAATACTATCACTATTGGCTCTAATACCAGTAATGTATCTATGTCAGGAAGTGTTACTGTAGGATCAGTTTATACTGCAGGAAATATTACAGTAGGCAACATATTCACCAACAATTATTTGTATTCAAATGGTGCAAGTATAATTTACAGTATAACCACTGCTTGGCAATCCAACGCTGCCGGACTGTACACAACCGGTGTAACCCTAGGCAATCAAATTACTGCAGCCAACACAGTGGTTGCCACACTCAGTGCCAATGTTGGCGCATTTGAAACTTATGCAAACTCGCATTTTTCGACCACAACTTCGTCGGTCTACAACGGATCCAGTTCACTGGCATTTGCTACTTCTGGTGGTAACGGTGTGTTCCAAATTGGTGGAGTACAAACTGCAACATTTACACAATCGTTAATTTCCATGATTGGTGGAGTATCTGCTACTGCAAACGTAAGTGGTGCAAATGTTATTGCCACCACTAATCTAATTGCAAATGGCAACATTGCAATGGTGTCTAATGTAGCAAGATATACTTGGGTTGCAAATGTTGCACCAACAAACAGCCAAGGTAGCGTTGGCGATATTTGGTATCAGACTTTCTAAATATGCAAGCAAATAATTATTCTTGCATTTCGAGTATCGGAAATGTAACTGCTTCATTTAGTAACATTGTGGGTATCAGCGGGAATATCACCACTCTTCAAGTTGCCACTGCATATAATTTTCCCACAAGTAATGGTGCTAATGTTAAAGTTGGTATTTTTAGTGGAGGCAATGGATTTATATACAGTGATTTAGTTGCATCTTTATCTAATTTGGGTATAGCATCTCCGCCTACTATCACTACTATATCAATTGATGGCGGCGGGACCTTTGATGGAAATATAAACAATCCTGCAAACGACAGCTTAGAAAACACACTAGACTTATATTGTGTTGCCAGTATTGTTCCATCTGCTAATATTGTTATATTTGTTGGTAACAACGCATCTACACAATCTGGAATAGTTTCAAACTGGACTAATATCATAAATCGAATGGTTGCAGAAAACTGCGATGTTATTTCAATAAGTTACGCCATTGATGAATACTATGGTCTTGGTCCTTTCTTGGAAACTCCATTGGCAAATGCTGCCGCAAAAGGAATTACGGTTTTAGCAGCTAGCGGAGACTACGGATCTGAAGGGAATCAAAATCTTGGACTCTATGGTCCTGATTCGGCAGCATATCCTGCAACGAGTCCAAACGTAATTGCAGTAGGCGGAACTATATTAAATTTAACATCTGCTAACATAAGATCATCTGAAGTTGCACCATATGCATCGGGCGGTGGTATAAGCACACTTTTTTCTGTACCTGCTTGGCAAAATGGTAGAACATATAATACTTTTAATGGCATAACAAACGGCCCAACAGTTACTTTAACCACCGGAACGTTAGGAAATATTGGTGGAAATTTAATAGGGCGTGGTGTGCCAGATATTTCGGCACCGTTCCAAAGTTATGATTTTTGGTTTGGTGGTAATATAGTTACTGGAGTTTATGGCACCAGTGCCTCTACCCCTATATTAGCAGGACTAATAGCTAGAGTTATATCATTAAATGGCGGAAGAAGACCGATAGTTGGCAACAACACATCATCGATACATTCCATATTGTACTCAAATGCCAGTGGGTTTTATGATATTACCAGTGGCAATAATGACGATTACAATTTAACTGGATACGCTGCAACATCTGGATGGGATGCAGTTACAGGATTAGGAGCACCATGGGGTAATGTGCTCTATCCAATGATTACATCAGGCGGTACAAAAGTTAAAAGCACAGACGGAAGTTGGCACTATGTATCCAACGTAAAAGTCAAAACCGCGTCAAATACGTGGTCAAATGTAAAAGCCATTTGGACCAAGACCATAAATGGGTGGAATCAAACGTACTAAACGATAAATAACAGCAATATCTAGGAATAAAAAATGGCATATTCATACACATACGTATCAGCAACTACAATTACAACCCCACCAATTAACAGTACCAAGGTTATTGTTGTGGCCAATGTTGCCTGCTACGCAAACATAAACGGACCCGCTTCATTGTCAAGTAACGTGACAACTATTATACCAGCCGGAGTAAGAAGTGCAATCAACATGCAGGGTGTTGGAAATACCTTGAGTCTGTTGCCCACTTCGGGTACTGCTGCCATGTCAGTGACACAGGTCGGAAACGTAGCACCATCAGGCACTGCAACTGCGGTTGCTGGTGGCGGATCTGGTAACACATACACTAACGGTTAAGGAACAAAATTATGAACATGGCAGAAATATTACGCAAACTGGCTGACGTTATTGATCGACAAAGCGGCTCTGAAAATGAGCATCCAGTGACTGCACAGGCGCAGACCAACGAACCGGTAGAGATCAATGTCACCCCCATGGTGCCACCACTACAACAAAAATTAGATCTGTTAAAGAAAATAGCTGGTGAAGAAGACAGTTGTAACGACTGTGGTTGCAACCCTTGCGAGTGCGACGACGAACACGATGCTCCCGAAGACGAGCTGGAAATCATCAAACGCAATGCCGGCATGCCCATGATGAGCCAGATGCCTGCACTACTTGCTCATATTGCCGACGAAGACGAACCATTTGAGGGATAAACCTTAGATGTCTATACGCAAGTTTCGTGCAAGTAGAGTAAACACCACTACTGGCAACATCTATGTTGGCCAATACGGTGACATGTTTTATGATGAGGCAGTTGGTCTACTAAAAATCAGTGACGGTGTAACCGCTGGCGGACACTATGTCAGTGTACTACCTGCCACATCAACCCTGGTGGGCGGAATCAAAGCCGGACCTGGCGCCAATGTATCGGTAGATGGAACACTCACAATTGACACCACCGGCTTGCCTTTAAGCATTGGCAATTTAAGCATTGTTCGTGCCAATATCAGTACTACCAATGCCAATCAAGATCTAAATCTCATAACCAACGGCACCGGTAACGTCAACCTTATTGGCAACTTGCGTGTTCAAACTACCACAGCTGGATTATATACCGCTCCGGTATTTTCTGTGGACAATGCTGGTAACCTCACGGTCAACGGCAACTTGATCACTAACGGTGGCACTTATTTGCTTGGATCAGTTTACTTTGTTGGGCCAACCAATCACATAGGCAATGTTGTCGCAAACGGAAACTTGATTGTTAACGGACAAAGTTATTTCGTTGGAACCGTTACCGAAGTCGGTAACTTGAATATTACTGGTAATACTACGCAGAGTGGTAATATAACAATTACAGGAAATAGTACAAATACTGGTACAAGCACGTTCAACGGAAGCAGCACATTTAACGGAACAACGTATCAAAACGGCAATGTGATTACTACAGGTATACTTACAATTACCGGTAATACCAACCAAGTGGGCAATTTGAACATTACTGGTACTACCATTAATAATGGACTTAGTGTATTCAACGGTAATCTAACCATTGCTGGTAATGCGGCACTCATTGGTAATACCACAGTAACAGGTAATACATTAGTCACAGGAACAACCACTGTGGCCGGAAATACCGTGGTAACCGGAAACACACAGGTAGTTGGACTAACTTATCTAAGTGGTAACAGTTATGTTACTGGTAATACGTTTGTTACTGGTATAACTCAGGTGACAGGTAATACATACGTGGTTGGTAACACATTCGTTACAGGTACAACCACAGTATCGGGTAATACGTATGTTACTGGACAAGTGACTACTATCACTGGCAATACTTATTTGACTGGTAACAGTTTTGTAATTGGGCCAACCACAGTAACTGGTAATGCATATCTTACTGGTAACACATTCCAAACTGGCCCTGCAACGTTTATTGTTACAATGAACAGTAGCAATCAAGGTGCAGTAGAAATCACTGGTAATGCCCTGGGTTTGAGCA
>Ga0214192_1000338_pt1 | contig 29895 bp, 28 predicted proteins | sample TroBogEpilimnion_44_FD_153030 | JGI IMG/M metagenome (GOLD analysis project Ga0214192, IMG submission 153030) | Freshwater microbial communities from Trout Bog Lake, WI - 29JUL2008 epilimnion | ecosystem: Environmental > Aquatic > Freshwater > Lake > Epilimnion/Euphotic zone | place: Trout Bog... | reverse complement strand
GCCAATACCAGTACATGTCCAACCAATCAATTTTTCTTGATTTAATGAAGCCATGGAATAGTCAACCGGGTTTTTAGGATCAATATAGATAGTGATAGGACCACCAATAACATGATACCCATCTGTTGTATGAACAGGTGTGATAGGATCATACGATTTTCCTTCATAATCATAGTGAATTAATACGTCACAATCAACTCTATGAATATTGTGCTTATCATAAGAGGAGTTACAATCCATTACTTTTGAAATAATTGCACTGACTTCTTTCGTATGAGGATTTCTATCAAAAAAGGTTAGGTAAACACCGATTGAAATTAAAATTAGACTTACAATAACTCCAAGAATCAATCCAATAGTCGTTTTGACATGGCCAAGTTCTGATGCATCTGTATAAATATCAGAAGTAGACATTTTATATTAATAAAAATAAAATTGAATTCGAATCTGTAAAAATAATCATATATCAGTGTCTATAAGATGCAAGTTTCTATCCCGTCCATTTACTCCACGCAAAATGAAATGAAGGAATTTCTTCAAAAGATAGGTGTAACCTATTCATTTAAGACGAAAGCTGAATATGTCAATCGAATTAAAGTATACCAATCTCTGAAGACGTTTCCATGGCGTAAAGATCAATTGGATATCATTGAATTATGCCTTGATTCTACTAAAAAGAATATTGTGGTTGGTGGTCTTTTTGGTGCTGGAAAATCTACAATGATTTTAGGTGCCCATGTACTATCCATCATTAATGGCATTTATACTCCTTATGATGCATTATTCATTTCTTTTAATGTATGTATTAAAAATGAATTGACACAAAAGCTTCGATCATATGGAATTCCTGCAAATCGTACACGTGTACGTACATTTGATTCGATCATCTATGAAATATGCAAAATCTATGAGTATGAATATCTTGACTTACCAAATTTTGAAGGAAAACGAAAATTTGTCTACAAGATATGCTCAGAAATAAATTCTAATCTTATTAAACTAAAAACATTATCAGATTGTCCAAAGGCTATTTATATTGATGAATGTCAAGATCTTGAACATCAAACACTACTTATTTTTGAAACATTTTTTAAAGAGTGTCGTATCGTATTTGTAGGTGATATTTTTCAAAGCATTTCAAAAGAACCAAGAGAAACTTTATTATGGCATCTTCTCAATCAAGGAAATAATGATAAATATACATGTTATTCAATGACAGAAACGCCAAGAGTTCCTCATACGATTCTTTCAAGAGTAAAAACTTCATTGATAAATTATTACCCAGAATTTAAACCCATTATAAAAAATTGGACATCGAGTAGTAATGAATATACATCGGATATTGAATGGCACCGTTTTTATAATTATTCTGGTATATTTAGTGAAATGAAAGAATTTATTGAAAAACATGGTCCTACCAAATGCATGATTCTCTTATTTTCTAGTGCCATCACTGTCAAAGGTGCAATTGGAGACGTTGCTCGATTTCGATCTTATTTACAATCCAATGGATTTCAAGTGAATACAAACTATAAAAAAATGGATCATGATAAACTTTTCTTATCCACTGTAAATTCTTCAAAAGGTCTTGAAAGAGATCATGTATTTATTGTGCTTACATTTCCATTAGAAAGAGCATTCGTTAATTTTTCAAACGATTTGGTATTAAATTTAATAAATGTTGGAATTACTCGTGCTAAAAAAAAAGTTATTTTTTATGTTCCTGCATATGAAGATAAATTTAGTCAAACATTAAAAATGTTTGATACTTGTCCCATTCCAAATAAAGATAAAATTCGTGATGGAAAAATGATTAAAGATTTTGAATTTTCTGATTATATGAATATGGAACATTGTGTTACTGAACTTATCAAACAAAGTATCATTAAATATGATACACGTATTAAATTAAAAGAACATGTCAAATTGTATGAATCAAAATCTATATTTGATTCCCCCATTCCTTTCCCTAAAATAGAAATTGAAGAAGAAAAAGCATTTGTAGGAATACTTATTGAAAATCTTATCACAAGTTCATGGCTTATGAAATGGCCATATTCAGGCGATTTAAGTGTCATAAAAAATCATCCATTGTACACTCACTGTTTTAAAAAAATTGAAAATATTTATAAAAAATATGAAGAGTTTATCAAGACTACTTCATGTTCAGATTCCAATCATTTTACTGGTATATATTATTACTCTCAGTTACATCTTGCCATGTACAATAAAATTTTTATTGATCTTTCTCCTAATACAATCTCTTATTTAAAAACATACTGGAACTCTTCTTTAAAATCAAGTGTAAAAAATTTATGTCCAAATCAAGGATTAATAAAAATACAAAATAATATGAAAATGCCATGGCTTACAGGTGTTTCTGATGTCATTGTAGAAACAGAAGATAAAGACATTTTTATATGGGAACTGAAAGCATCTGTTGATATAGACTGGAAAGATAATGCATTGACACAAGTTATTTTATATGCTCTTATGACTGGTAAAAATTGGACACGTCTTGTTCTCATGAACCCTTTCCGAAATGAAGTTTGTCATTATTACTTTAATATGAAACAAATTATGACATTAAGACAATTAGTGATTAATGATATACTGATATGGAATGCCAACTGTTATTTATCAAAACGAAATAATAAAGAGTATTCTAATCATACCAATACAATTTTAACATGTTCGTCTGAACATCAATCCTCTATCATCCAATTTTTATCTCCTACAAAAATAGATATCATTTATAATGCATCAATCAAACAAGATAAATGTTTTCATCGTGATATAATGACTAAAATAGAAAAGCTTTCATGTGAAGGACAAGAAAGCGATATAATATCAAAAAAATGTCATGATATTATCCATTCGTCTCAATATAAAGATTGTCTATGTATTGATAGAGAAACATTTGAAGAAAAAATGGGAATAGACATTGATTCTATTGGTGATATTCTAGGATATGAAAAAAATGAAGATTTAACATTTGAATTGGACCAAAATGATACATTGGTCAAATGTATCCTAATGGCTAGTATATTACAATGATTTTCTTTTCTTTAATTTTGGTTCTAGTGCTTCTTCTGCTTCATATGTATAATTAAGAATTGCTGGATCTATACTATACTCAATTAATGTAAATGTTTTAGGGATCATTGATTTTACTAAATTTGACATTGGTATTTCAGAATGAATTTTTGTTGCTCCATTTTTATAAAGCAAGTTTTCATCAGTGATATCAATAGTTAATTCAATAGGCAAATTATGATCATACTTATAAAAAGTAGCTTTTATACCAAATGTTTTATTGATAATAGGTATATAATATTTCTCTATAAAATGTAAACACAAAGGATTCAAGTATAATCCACCACTTTTTTTAAGTGTTTGATTTTGTATAGACTGTTCACTATTCTTATATCTTCCTAACATATAAAGAATCGTTTCATACTCATAAAATGTCTCATATTCATTCATTGTAATAGGCGTAATTTTTTGTTTTTCTTTTTGTAAAATCCAAAATCCTTGTGTACTATAAATAATAGAGACTATTGTCTGTACTGATTTATAAAGTACAAACAAGTCGGTAACAGATGGGTAGAATTTTTTAGGATGTGTATGCCATTTTATTGCATATGCATTACGACTTTGTAGTACACATTCACCACTTTTTCTTTCACCTATTTCTATTTCAGAAGGAATGTAAGGTACAAGCGAATCGTCATTATTATAAACATAAACACCACATAGTTCATAGTCAGAAAGTCGTTCTTCATCTGATAAAGATAAAAGATTTTGAAAAATCAATTGATCTGGTATTAATGTAAATGAAAATTTCATTTAAAATATAGATAAAATTTTTATTAATAAAAAATGATAATATCATCTTATAATTCTCAATAATTTTAGTTTTTAATTTTAATTCCTGTCTCTTCAAACTGTTGATGCAATTTTGATTTTTTATGTCTCTTTACCCCTCGTTTGGAAACTGTCAACCCACAATCACAAACAACTGATTCTTCCTTCCTCTGCTCATTTACCGTCTCACCTGTTTCTAAAAACTTTTTATGTATTTCTGTTTCCAAATGAGTGTTGAGATTCTGTCGACTCACAATTGAACCACATTCACATTCGCATCGCTTTTCATTTTCTTCCTTATGCTCCAAATTATACTTTTTTCTAGCAATTGCAATTTCTGCTGCTTTTTCTTCTCTATATTTTGTCATATATTCTTTTCGTTCTTCTTTATGTTCATTTGCATACCTTTCTTTTCTTGCTCTTTCTTTTTCTACATTATTTTCTCTATAATCTTTATTCCTTTCTTTTAGAAACTCACTATTATTTTCACGAAAAAACTTTTCTCGGTCAAGAATTTCATCATGATGTTCTTCACGATACTTCTTATTATATTCTGATTTATCTTCTTTTTGTTCTTCTTTTATTTCATCACTTATTAATTGTTGTTCTTCCTCTGATCGCTCTTCCAATACAATATTGTCTTCGATGTCTTCACAGAAAGTTGCTAGATAATCAAAAAATTTAATAAAAAAAGAAACATCTTTTCCTTTAGGCAATCGAAATCTATCATGATTAAGGGCAATTTTATATTTATTCATTTTAGATAAAATCATTGTCTCCGTTGCTTTCATTAATTGAATAGATTTACAAGAAATGTATTTAATTACTTTATAATCTGCTTTACTGCCACGATCATATCCATCTCTTCTTTTTTTTAAATCTACAGATAGTCCTACACAGTATTCACCTTCTTTTTCCATATCTTCTGATGCAATTAAATATACTACATTTTTACCATCAACTATCTGTTTTTCTTTTTGTAATTTTTTAAGACGAATATCCTTCTCTTCTAAAAGACTTTGCTGTTCTTCTAGTTTCTTTTTATATTCTTGTAGTATATATTCACCACTCTTTCTAATTGATGGTAACACTTCTTCACACACCCATTCTTGGAATTTTTCCGCGATAGGTTTATTTGAACGCATAATTAGTTTATAAAGACCTGCTTCATTAACAACTAACATTTCCTGTTCACCTGATGAAGCAGTTAATACTTTTTTAATTTTCTTCCATTTTTCTGGAATATTGTGTAATGATACACTAGGATTTGATAATTCTAAAATATTACAAATATCTTTTACAGCAAACCAAGGGTTTTCATGTGTACCAATAATTCGTACATTTTTATTCTCAAAATTATGAATCTCAATCTCTTTGTTCATTTTATATATATATATTATTTTTAAATAACTATTAATTATTTTTAGTAGTTAAATATTTTTATCAGTGTTATAAAATATAAGTACTAAGAATTTCTTAGTACTTATATTTTTATAACACATGGTCTATCCTCTCAAATAAGATTAATATAAAATTGATAAAAAAATCAAAAACATAAACTCAAATAAAAAATGCAATCTCTTTCGATCCTTCAAATCGATGAAATTTGTAACGCGATTCCTATCAATCGTGCTTTACCTTTAAAAGTAGGTCAGTCGATCATCGAACGTGTACGAACTAAATTACGAGCTCAATTAGAAGTTGTTAAAATATATCCAGAAATTTTTAAAAAGTTCAAGGATGAAATACTTTACTATTATCACACTACAATGGCACAAGCCGGTGAAGCTGTTGGTATTATCACGGCCCAGTCGATTGGCGAGCGTCAGACCCAGTGCACTTTGAACGCGTTCCACTCAGCAGGCTTGACAATCCGAACAGTTGTCGTCGGCGTTCCACGATTTAGTGAGTTGTTGAATGCGACAAAAGATCCCAAGATGGTGAATTGTTTGATATTTTTGAACGAGCCGTTTGAAGGAATTAAAGAGATACGTAAACGAATTGGTAATAATTTTACGGATATTACGATGAAGAGACTTGTGAAGACATACGATTTAATGAAGGGACCATTGGAGGATTGGCATTATCTTTTTTGCGAAATTTATGAGATTGATCCTACACAATTGGGATGGAGGGTACGTCTTATTCTTGATATTAATGTGATTTATGAGTATAGTATTAAGATGAAATTGATTAAAGAGCAAATAGAAAAAAGTTTTCCAACTATGACAGTTTTGTATAAACCGGAATCAAAAGGTGTATTAGATATTTTTATTGACGAATTTAGGAATGAAGTAGAAGATAGCGATATTTCAGATCGAGATGAAGTGGAAGAAGAATTGGAAGATGAAGTGGAAGATGAAATGGAAGAAGAAGTAGAAGATGAAGTAGAAATAGAGGAGGAGGTGGAAGAAGAAGAAATTAAGGAAAAAAAGATTGAATTGGTGAAAGAGAATATTGATGATGATTTGGAGATTCCATACGACATTAAAAAAATTATTACAATTGAAGATAAGATTTTACCAGAGTTATTGAATTTAAATATTTGTGGCATTATTGGAGTGAAAGAGATCTTTTTTGAAAAACGATCAAACCCAAAAGAAGAATGGGTGGTTACAACAGAAGGTAGTAATTTGTATGGATTATTTAATCACCCGTTGGTAGATAAAAAACGAACCTTATCAAATAATATGTGGGAAATTTATAAGGTATTTGGGATTGAAGCAACCCGACAATTCTTAATTGAAGAATTTATGGATGTTGTGAGTAGTGATGGTACATTTGTAAATTCTAGTCATGTTGAATTATTGGTAGATTTAATGGTATACACAGGTACCATTATTTCAATTAGTCGGTATGGACAGAAAAAGGTAGGTAGTGGTCCAATGTCAAAAGCATCATTTGAAGAGAGTTTAGAAAACTTTTTAAAGGCAGGGTTAAATGGAGAGATTGAAACAACTGACGGTGTTTCTGCTAGTATTATGCTAGGTAAATTGCCTAAAACGGGTACAGGTGTATTTGATTTGAAAGTGGATATTGAGGCAATTATGAGAATGGGTAAGGAAGAAGAGGAGAAGAAAGAAGCGATAGATCGAGAGCTGAGTTTTATTATTCCATCATCTACTTCATCAAAAAAGTTTACTAAAACCAACTCATTGTTCTAAATAATTTAATTAAAATTAATTAAATTAATGACGCAAGTGTTTTACGATTAATAGTATTATTTTGTATTGTCTTCTGTTCTAATCGGTAAAAGCTTGAATTGATTATAGGCATGCATTTTGGTAGAACATCCATTTTATTTTATATTTTATAAAATAAATTATTCATCATTCTCACAGTATTCATCAAATTGTTTCATCCATTCATGATTATTTTGATGTTTTGGATGATATATTTTTTTACCTGTTTTAAGGTAATGTTTTTTGTACATAATAAGACCACCATAAGTTACTGGTCCAATATGAAGAGCAGTTGTGTCATATAAAATCTGATTGGATGGAACTATTTCTGGTACTTCGTCGTTTTCAGAGTCTTCGTCTTCATTTAAATAAGTATCATACAAGATACGATTTTCAATAGAAGATGGTAAAACTTTACTTAATTGTTTTCGGTAAACATCTCCATCTTTTTCAATATTTTTGATTTTCTTAAAGGCTTCATCCAACTGTTTTAGTTTTTCATGTGTATATTGAATATTACTAGATTGATCTTCTTCAATAAAATGTCGAAGTTTACGTTTAAGTATTTTCAGTTCTTCTTTATATAATTCATCTACTTTACCAAAACCTCTTGACATTAATTTAATAATAATAAAGGCATTATCATCTTCTTTTTCTTTCTTATTTTCATCAGTAAAAATAAACTTTTGTCTTGATTTATCGGTGCATATATAAAGAGGATTATCTTTACCAGATAAGAAATTTTTTGTGGTAAAATCAGCAAGACCTTTTTGTGAACCGAAAAGATCTTCTAAGGTATAATTCTTATCAAAAGTTTCTTTTATATCTTCTTTAGTTAATGATAGTATACTTCCATAATTGTGTATAATTGTATTTTGTGTTAAATTATTTGAATTAGTCGTACTTGTGTTAGTGGTAGTAGTATTATTTGTTGTAATATTTTGTACTTTATCATTTTTTAAAGCTTGATTAATGTTAGTATTTTTTTTACAAGTTTTTAAATGAGATATTAATCTTTGTTTTGATGAAAGTATTTTTTCACACTTATCGCATTGATTTGTAGAGTTTTTTATTTTAATACATACGGTTTGTTGATGACGTAATAAATTATATTTATTACTATATTCTTTTTCACACTTATCACAAATACTCATTTTATATATATAAATATTTAAATTATCATTTTTTAAACATTTTTTTATCATTTTCAACAAATTTTCAACAAAATTATTAAATATCTAAGGATATTAGAAGGTTAAAAAATAATATTTATCATTCAATAATATTATTTTTTAAAATAAAGGATTATATTAGACTTAAAAAATAGATTATCATTTTAACAACAAAAAATGTGTGTGTGATGAAAATTTTTCTTATAAAAATATTTGGATCATTTCTAAAATATTAATTTTATATTGTTAGTACAAATTTCTAATTGAAATTAATATATAAAAAAAAATTAATAATAAAATGAGTGATAGCGAAGATGAATTAGAGATCCCTTCACCTCCTTCTAAGAAAAAGTTAGTAGAAGAAAGTGATACAGAAGAAAGTGTTACAGAAGATGAATTAGAGATCCCTTCACCTCCTAAGAAAAAGATAGAAGAAAGTGATAGCGAAGATTCTTCATCTGATAACGAAGAAGTTCTAGAAAAGCCTAAACCTAAAAAAAATAAATTAAACTTGGCTAAAACAATTCCTTCATTAGAAACATTAAAAAAATGGGCAATGGATCACAATGTTTCCTATAAAGGATTAACAGCCCAGCAATTGTATTCTAAATTAAAAATTCTTCACTTGGATAATCCTAAAGATAAGGAAAAGGAGAAGAAGAAAAAAACAGATAAAACACTTTTATTACGTGATCAATGGAAGGAACAACAAGAAAAATTAGAAAAGAAATCAAAATTATCTTTAAAGGAAGAAAATCGATTAGCATTTCTAAAAGATATTTTCCAAAATATTAAGAATAAAGAAGAGAATAAAGAAAAATTAGAATTACGTAAACAGTTTCGAAATGAAGAAATCAAACGATTTGATTTTATGCACAATCTTTCACTTGATTTTACAAATGTTGATAAAAAATTAGAAGAATTTAAAGACGAAGATATAGGTAATAATTTTGATCGTGATCTTTTTGTACAATATTTAGAAGGTTTAAATGAAAGCGATCTAAAGGATATAGTAAAAAAATACGCGTCATATCATGACGCTCTTTCCCATTACAGTATGCTTTTATTATTAAAAATTATAGGTGTAGAAGATGACATATTACAGACCGAAATTCATCATTTTAATAAACTTGAAGAATCTTTTATGACATCAGATGAGAAAGAGAGACTTGAAGAATTAAAAAATCGAACACAGATGAATACAGTTCAAGATGTTTCATTCATTGAAAAAATTAGATATATTAATGAATTGGACAAGGTTTCTAAAAAACTCAAAAAAGCGTTAGCAGATGATGATGATGTTAGCGAATTAAAAGAAGAAGAACAACAATTAATGAACAAATTAAAGGAAATCAATCAACGTATTCAGATGTCAAAAGATACAAGCACACAAGAAGCTATTATTAAGAATACCATCAATCAATTAAAACTAAAGTATTCAAAAGAAGATCAATTAAAACTTGATAAAATCCAGAAAAAAATTAATATACTATTTAATAATCCTTTCTCTTCGTGTATATTAAATGATATTGCAAAAACCAATCTTGTAACTAAAGTTTCACTTGAAGTAGAATTAAAAGTATTAAATGAAATTAGTGATCTATTAACTCAACTTGAATTAAATGCAAATAATTCAGATGAAGAGAATGATTCTTTGTTTGAAAAAATAAAAAAACTTAAAACAGACCTTCCTAAAGTCAATAAATACATTAAAGAAGATTTAAAGCAATTATATGATACAATTATTGAAAAACAAAAACAAGTTATTCATCAATCTTTTCAAGTATATAACAATCTTTATGAAAATGTAAAAATGATCCAAAATGATGATCCTGATAATTTAGTTACCCGAAATATGATTCGTACATTACAACGACAATTACAACAATTAGAATTATACAAAACAAAACCTCAAAATAAGATTAAATTTATTAGAACAGATGTAACAGATTTAAGTGAACGTATTCAGTTTCTTAAAAAACAATTGGATCAAAAATATTGTGACAAAATCGAAAGTGTTATCAAAGAACTAGAAAGTTATTACAAAGGTAAACCTTATACTACCAAACAAATTATTCAAAATATGGAACGACAATTACTTGAATCATCATATGATACAAAGAATGAAATGGATAAAATTAATAAATTAATTACCAAATTTGAAATTATTGATCTTGAGTTATACCAAAAGTATAAGAAAGAATTTAATAAAGAGAATGATCGAACATTTAATCATGATGAATATTCAAAATTGTTAAAACAACTAGATGAAAATAAAGATGATGATAAATTGCGACAAAAGGTTCTTGTTCTTTCAGATCAAATCAATAAAGAAATGAGTCTTCATTTTACAAAACTTAAGGAAATTGAAAATGAATTGAAATCACATTTTAATTTTGAGCGTGCTATTTCTCATTTAGAAGATAAAAATGTAAAGCCTGTAATATCATTCCATTTACCTGAACATAATTGTGTTCCTGAATTTTTCAAGAAACCATGGGTTCATGGATACAGTGGAATATTTTATGTACATTTTATGGGAAATGCTGCACTAAAAGAAATGATAGATACCAGTTCTAAAAAAGTTGTTAATGGCAATGATTTTTATAAAGGAACTCATTTTCTTGATATTTTATTATGTTCAGATCAAAAGAGACAGGTGGATGATATAGTAACCATTCAACATCATGGAGTTGAATACACATTAATGATTTATTATGAATTGAAGACAGACAAACTAATCTTGAATGATCAACGTATGTACAAGAAAGAACAAGATTGGAAGAAAAATAAAGAGATGAGTATGTTAGAAAGAATTCACATATTTGCAACCCGTCCTGTAAGTGAAATACATCAAGATTTATCGATTGTTATTGTACATAAATTATCTAAATTTTTTGAGAAAGAAAATGCAGTCTACCTAAAAAATGAATTACTTCGTATGTATGAGAATAAAACAGTCGAAGAATTATTAAAACGATTAGGAAATCTTGTTATTTTCTTGGATCAAAATTATCTTAAAAGTATGGCACCAATGTTTAATGAAAGATTGAAACATGGATATATTAGTGAAAAGGAAATACTTGATATGGATATAACAGATATTTTACGTGAAGTTCTTGATAATGTCTATACTATTCCTAAAAAAGATTTACAAAAAGAAATAGCTCAAATTGAGACAGATCCTTTATTTCATGAGTTTACCAGCATTGAACCCAAAGTAATTGAATATATTAAAACTCAACCTAAAAAGAATAGTGCTAATAAGATTATCAATCTATTTCCCGATACATATCATATGATGGTAGATGAAAATAAAATGAAAATGGATGCTTATATTAATACTATTCTTTCTAAAGTTGAAAAAGCAGTAGATCATTTTGTCAATAAAACAATCTATGATATGCTAATTACAAATCATGTATTATTAAAAGGTACAATTGAACCATTTGTATTCAAAAATATTTATCCATCTATCTCTGAAAAAGATTGTTACGCAAGCTCAAGTGAATCTTCAGAAGATATTATCTATTATATTGAAAATGGAATTGTATACTGTTTTTCGTTGGTAAATCTTTTAAATGAAAAAATAACTGTAAATGAATTTACAAATAATCCTTTTTCGACTGAATTTATGGCATTTTTAGCTAAATTACGTGTACCAAAAATAGAAGAAGAAAAGAAAGAAATTGTTTTACCATCATTACTAAAAACATTATACACAGATTTACGCAAAATGGAGAAAAAGGCAATAGAGGATTCAGATGAATATTATGAAATGTTTATTGAAAAGAAAGACTCTCTAACAAAAGCATTGTATAAATGATAAAAAAGTTAATAATTAAATTAAATTAATTATTAAATGGACAAAAAAAGCCCAATGTACAAAAAAGCTTTAAAAAAAGCAAATGATGTTTATGGGACTGGATCTTCTATTTATCGATCCAGTTATATTGTAAAAATGTACAAAGAAGAAGGTGGTAAAATTAAAAATAAAAAGTCACCAAAACTAGGATTAAGTCGATGGTTTAAAGAGGAATGGGTACAAGTGGTTCCATACCTTGAAAAAGGAGTAAAAATTAAATGTGGTGGTAGAAAAGATAGTTTAAATTTAGGTAAAGCATGTCGACCTCTTTATCGTATTACAAAAGATACACCGATTACTATCGATGAATTATTAGACATACATTCAAAGAAAGATATTATTAAAGTGGCTAAACAAAAAGAAAAAAATCCAGAAAAAAGATTATATTGGAAAACCTTAAATTTAGTATAAATCTTTTTCTTTAATATTTATTCTAGATTGATCTCTTTCATCATACTCATCATAAAAAAGATACTTTACTTCTATTGGAAACTTGCTTTTATTTTTAATAAAGTGTTTTACCCATAAAAGTAAACATTCATGCCTTTTTTGATCATTTACAGTTACAACTTTATCTTTAACACGAAATGAATCTGGATTATAACGAATAAAAATAACGTTTGGTCCACCAAAACTCTGGTATATCATAAACATTCTTTTATTTTCCATTAATTGTCGTTCTTCTTTTGTAGTTCCACAATTACTATAACTTTTATGCTGATGTTCATCAACTTCTATGATAACAATATGAGTACCACAATCATATACAAAATCAGGACGGACTTTTGTACAACTACTATCAATAACTTCATCTTTGTGAGAAAGATCTTGTTTAATTTCTTCTTTTAGTAAATTACCAATAAACACTTCTTTCTTTTTAATATATTTTTTTATCATCTGGTCTTGTTTAATCAATGAACAGAAAGTCACACAAAGACCTTCTTTGTTCAAAATGTCTATTCTATCAGGGTAAAGGCACTTTGAATTAGTACACTTTCGTTCACATAAATTATAATGATCTAATAATGCATGTTCTTCACAAAAAAGTGGTTCTTTAATACCATGTGTTGCTGCTTCTTTACATTCTTCATCTGATGTACATCTTTTATTTGGATGTTTAAGCATACCAGGAAACTTATGTTTAGCACAATGAGTTTTTGTTGTACCTGGTAATCCAAAAGTTGATAAAGTTTTACAACCTTTAAATTCACACTTTTTATCCTTTATATTAATCATATTAATTTCTTTATGCTTAGAACAAAATCGTGCTTTTACTTCTCCTTCAAAATTAAAATTAGGACGAGTTTTACATCCATTAAATTCGCAATTTTTATGTTTAATATCTATCATATTTTCTTCTTTATGATCTTTACAAAAATATGCTTTTACTTGTCCGTCTAAATTAAAATTAGGAATCTTTTCACACCCTTTAAATTCACACTTTTTATCATTTATATTAATCATATTTTCTTCTTTGTGTTCATTACAAAAACGAGCTTTTATTTCTCTTTCAAAATTAAAATTAGGACGAGTTTTACATCCTTTAAATTCGCAATTTTTATGTTTAATATCTATCATATTTTCTTCTTTATGTTCTTTACAAAAACGAAATTTTATTTGTCCTTCAAAATTGAAACTAGGTTGTTTTTTACAATCTTTAAATTCACATTTTTTATGTTTAATGTCAATCATATTTTCTTCTTTATGGTCAGAACAAAAACGTACTTTTACTTCTCCTTCAAAATTAAAACTAGGTCTTGTTTTGCAATCTTTAAATTCACATTTTTTATGTTTAATGTCAATCATATTTTCTTCTTTATGATCATAACAAAAACGTCTTATTTTTTCACCTTCAAAATTAAAACTAGATTTCTTTTTACAGCTTTTATATTCACACTTTTTATTCTTAACATCAATCATATTAATATCTTTATGTTTAGAACAACTGATTCCTTCTTTTTCTCCTTCAAAATTATAAATAGCTTTTACACCACAAACTTTACATTTATTTGTAGTTTTAATTAGTTTAACTCTACAAATATTACATTTACATAAAACTTTATCTTTATCATCAGTGAAAAATAATATATCCAATGTCTTTTTACAATTCTGACACGTTTTCTTTTGCGCAGCCATTTTTGATTTTATATAATAGTTTTTATAAAATCTTTATTTTTAAATATTGTTATTAGTGCGAAGGTTCAAATGGAGGAATATTGATACATTTAGGTGATATATTTTGAAGTAATTTATTCTTATCATCATCACTTTTAGCTACAAAATCTTTGAGTGATAAAGTAACAGATAATTCATGAACTAAACATTTTAAAATTTCATCAGGTAATCCTCCTTTTGATAATGATCGAAGCATATCCATACATTTTGTTAATTCATCACCTGTCCAAGGTTGAACATGAACATTAGGGCATTTGGGTGAAAGAGTTTGAAGTAATTTATTCTTATCATCATCACTTTTAGCTACAAAATCTTTAAAGGATAAAGTAACTGATAATTCATGGACGAAACATTTTAACGTATCATCAGCTAATTCACCTTTAGATAAAGCACGAAGCATATCCATAGATCGTGCTAATTGATCACCGGTCCAGGGTTGAATATGTTTAGGTTTTAATACAAGGTATAAGGACACACAAATAGCTACTACTGCTAAAGTTGCAAGAAGAAGATATTTCATTTTATAATATAAGAAACAAAATTTTATATTTTATAACGTTCATATAAATATTTCATAAATCCATCATTGGGACATACGATAGATCGTTTTTCGTAAACAAGTTTTAATGCATCATCTAATTTCATATTATGCACTTCAATAAGATAAGATATGGCTAACACGACAGAACGAGATTTTCCTGCAAAACAATGAAATAATATTTTTGTGTGTGGACGTTTTTCATATTCTTTCTTTAAAAGTGGCATTAAAAGGTCAATAAATTTATTTATAGGTTCATGTATACTATCCCTTAAGCCAATAGAATAAACAGTATGTTTACGAAAGTCTTGTTTACACTCAAATGTTTTCAAAGAATCTAGTGTAACATGGTTATATGGAAAATTTGCATTAACAATAATAGGAAATTGTTCATAAGAACTGCGATAATCACCTATTGCAATTGTATCTGTGATAAAGTTATAAAAGTCATAAGGAGATTCGGGAGAAGCTACCCATGATCCATGTAAATTAAGATCAAATGGTTTACTTTTACTCATTTTAATCTAAATTAATTATTCTTAATTAATTTCATTTTTATTTTTTCATTGCAATTTGTAATTGTTGAACCCATTTATCTACTTCATCTTTGGATAGATCTTTGAATATTTTCAACATTTCATCAGGAAATGGTAATACTTTTTTACATTTTATATATTCAAGAATTTGATTCTTTAATTCTTGAGGAACTTCTTTTTTAACCATTTCAGTTTCATACATGACATACGACTTTCTAGAGTTTTGTTGTCCTTTTAATTTTTGTTTCAATTTTTGTTTCAATTCATCATGAGTTAAAGGTTTATTATCCATTATTATTTTAATTATAATTACACTTATTTAAATTTATTTATGTATTATAAATGGCTACTATTTTACATTTAGAAAATGAAGATTTTGATAACCAAAATATTCTTAAAAGTGAACTTATTTTTAGTGATGACAAAAATACTTTAAAAATAGGAAAGGATGATTTATGCATGATCATGATCTATGCAAATTGGTGTCCTTATTGTGTAAATGCAAAACCTATTTATGAAAAATTTGCAAAAGAATGCAATATTAAATTTTTTAAGATCAATGTAGATACTGAAAAAGAATTAATGACTCGTATAAATAAAATAGTAGGAGAAAAGTTTACATTGCCAAGCTTTTATTTTTTTAAGAATGGTAAAAAAATAGGTAAACATAATGGAGAAAGAACAGTAGAAGGATTTCAGACATCTGTTAATATGTATAAATGAAGAGTATAATTATTTATAAATTTTCAATTGATTTTTTAATTACATTTATAAATAATTCGATTGATTTTCCTTCTGGTAAAATAAATCTCTCTCGATTTGCTTGTTCTCTGTAATCTTTTAATTTATGAAAAATTAATTGTTCTATAATAGACATAGAATCTTCGTCTGGACATTCCTGATAATAAACAACTTCATGTTCATCTGTTTTATTGTAGGTAGAAAGACGACTTGTAAGATTAGTAGCTTTACCAAGAATATACTTTCCTTCTTTTTTATGAGAAGGTGTTGTAAGAATATAAATTACATTTTTCTCATTGTATTGTATACGTGGTTGTGCTTTTACATATTTTTTAGTTAAATACTGTATTTTTAATTTATTCTCTTTATTTTCTAGAGTTGATAACAAATTTTCATTAAGATCTTTGATAGTTTTATCTCGATGTTCAATTTCTTTGCTATATTTATCATTAAGATCTTTGATAGTTTTATCTCGATGTTCAATTTCTTTAGTATATTTATCATTAAGATCTTTGATAGTTTTATCACATTCTTCTCTTATTAAGAGACATTGATAATATTTACATGAATAATGATGTATAGTTAAATTAAAATTAGTTGTAAAAGAAAGTTGGCATCCTTTACATGAAAAATTTGATATCATATCTAAACCACGTAATTTTAAGCATGTTTTATTTTTTAATAAATGAGATTTCAAATTATATTTAGATTTTAGAATTGTTTTACAATGATCGCATTCCATTTTATTATATAAATTACTTTTAAATAATTTTACGAGATTCTATCGTATAATTATTTTTTTTATAAAAAATTACTATTCTTTATTTTTCAAATTCTTTTTCAAACTCTTTTAAATCATTTTCCCACATATTAGCTTCAGAAATACTTTTTACAATTTTCAATTCATTTTCAAGCTTGTTAATATTTTTCTTTAAATCTTCTAATTTCTGTTTACTAAAGCTTCGAATTTGCATATTGAGTAGATATTTAAAGTCTTCATCATCATCTCCATAGTAACCTGTATTTTTCAAGATTTTTATGATATCACTTTCATCTACATCTTTAATAATTAGAGTTTCATCCATAACTTCTGTTAAAAATCGAAATTTATTTTTCAATACCAATAATTCATTCTCAATTGTTTTGATCAAGTATACTTTTCTTTTGACATAGAATCCATATCGAAAATGACAAAATTCATTGATAATATCGTGTACAGTTTCATACTTTTTCAATTTTTGTTTCGTGTCAAATAATACCATATTTGATGTAGAAATAGTACTTGTAAGTTTAAGTGAATCAATGGTTAATTCCAATTCAGCTGGATTTTCTTTGATTTCAAATTTAGGAATATTGTCTGTTGAAAAATTCTTATATCCTTTAATCTTTTTTGCTTCCAATAAATCATCCAAGCTAGTTTTAAATGAATCAATGGACATATTAATAGGGATAACAGATACAGTTATGACATCATTTTTTCCACGAGAAATTACACCTTTAGTAATATACCGATGTTTATCTTTCTCGACTTTTTCAATTGTACCATTAAACCCCTTGTACCATGGATGAATGTCAGGAAATTCAGGCACAACAGGCTCTGTATAACACTTTTGAGCTAACCATAGTCGAACACATCCCAATAAATCTTTAGGATTATAAAGAGGAATATTAGAACTCCATCCTGATCCAATACCAATTGAACCATTAATAAGAACAGTTGGTAAAATAGGCACATATTCTTCTGGTTCAATGATCTCACCATCATCTTCTAAATAATGGAGAAGAGGATCATCTTCTTTACAAAAAAGTAAACGAGTAAAACGATCCAATCGAGTATGAATATAACGGGGAGAAGCAGCATCTTCACCAAGCATACTTAAACTACCAAATTGACCGTCACGAAACAAGAAGGGGATATTGTTACTACCAATAAAATCTTGTGCCATACGAATGATGGTTTCAAAAATAGAAGCTTCACCATGATGATACATTGTTTTTTCAGAACAATAAGCACCTAATTGAGCAACTTTTAAACTTTTACCATTAAAAGAAAGATTTTTAAGAAAAGTTGCATACAAAAGCTTTCGCTGAGATTCTTTTAAACCGTCGCATACAGATGCAATTGATCGACGACAATCATCAACGGAGAAGATAATTAATTCTTTATCAAGATATTCACTGATAGATACTTTTTCAGTTGCTTGTTTCCCTAATTTCAAGTTATTTTTAACAGGATCATAACCAGCAATCCAATCTTTACGTCGATCGGCACATTTTGATAGAAAACATTTATCCATCATATCATCTGTTTGTTCATCTTTAATAAATTCAATCATTTTTTTTCCAAATGAAGATTTAACTTCTTTATCACTTGAACTACCAAGTCCTTTCAAATATTTAATTTCACCTTTTACTTCTTTTTTTTCAATATGTTCTTTGTAATCTTGAATATTGTAAAAAGATAGTTCAGTTTTCTTTTCATAAATTTTAATAAGAGGAGTAAGCATACAATATACAAAAGGTTCTTTACGTTCAAATAAAGTTGGAAATAATTTATGAATCATATTCAAAATCAAAGACAGAATATGTTTACCATCTGCATCTTGGTCAGAAAGACCTACAAGTCTTCCATAAGAAAGTGTATTAAATTCTTCATCTTTTGTATAATCGACACCAAATCGAAGATTCAAGATTTTAATCAAGTTACAAATTTCTTTATTTCCAGAGATTTGAGAAACTGAACTATTACGAACATTTAAGACCTTTCCTTTTAAGGGGAAAATACCAACATAATCACGACCTTTTTTCCCAAATAATTCTTGAGATAAACCAAGAACAGCATATGTCTTTGCTGACAGACCTTCTGTAAGAATCAAACTACATTCTTTTGATTGTTTTCCACCACATAAATTTGCAGGATCATACCCTTCAATTTTTACAAATGAACGACTTTTCTTTTCAGTTTTTTTAAGAGCAACTAATTCTTTACCTTTTAACAAGTTTTTGATATTATCAATACAATCCCATTTTAAGATTGCATTAATATGTTTTGGTAGAATTTCAGGGATTTTTACATTTGGACTAACTAACTTACTTTTTTCTTGTGAATTAAAAGAAGGATTAATAACTGTTGATTTTAAAAACATTTGAAAGTAAGGCTTAATTTCTTTGAGTCCAAGAGGTGTTGATCCTTTTTTAACACCTTTGTTTAATGCTTCTAACAAAGGACGAAAAAGTGCTTCAGCATAAATATCAACATGAGAACCACCATCACGTGTTTCTATTCCATTAACAAAAGAGATAGATTGAAACCCATCGATATTATTAGGATTAGGTTGAAGGACACACTCACTATCCTCTGTAAGAATATGAACTTGATCAAGTTTCTTTTTACGTCCAGATTTGGACGAGACTGAAATAGACATAGTTTCATCTAGCTCTTCATTTTCTTTTTTTTCTTCAATTAAAGAAGATAAGGGAGAATTAGATGAAATATATAATTCTCCATAATCTTTAAGAGTTTTCATTATGATTTTTTCATTATTAAAATAGACATTAACACCAGTAAGCATTGCTGTATCAATAACATTTTTATAAAAGAGTGAAAACATATCTTCAGATAGATTCTCACACCCAAAACGTTCATAATCAGGAATAAAGCTGATTTCAGTATATCCATTTTTTGTTTTAGGACTAGTAATTTTTGGTTTACTACATTCACTCATATTATTTTTCCAAGACTGAACATATTGCTGTTTTGTTTCATTATCAAATGTTTTAATATCAAATGATTTTGAAAAGACATTTGTAAGTTTTGCTCCATAACCATTTCGTCCTGAAGTCTCTCTTTGTTCTGTATCATCATAATTTGAACTTGTCAAAAGACGACCAAGGATCATTTCAGGATTATAAATACCTAATTTTTCATCAATAGCAATTTCAATTGTTTGACCGTCATTCCAAACTGAAATTTCACCAGTTTCTTTATTAATATCTACTTTAATTTTAGTAAGAGGAGTGTCGCTATTTTTTGAACGAACCCAGTTATCACAAGCATTTGATAAAATTTCAACGTATATACGGTGAAGACCATGATTAATTAAACCATCTTTCTTTTTAATTTTGTTGTCAAATACACCATAAAATTCACATTTTTCAAATTTAGTGCTTCCTATATATGTATCAGGGCGTAGAAGAATATGTTCACGTTGATCAAGAGAAATATAACTTGAAGATTTACTTTCTTTCTTTGGCATATTAACTTTTATAAAAATCTACTTTCTAGATTAAAAATTCAATTTTAAATATTAAATATATTTAAAATTTAAAATAAATCAATTTGAGCTGTAATATCATGTGCTTGATTTGCACCACCACCAGTATAAGAAAGTTGTAAATGAAGAAAGTCACCTGGTGAAAGTCGAATTGATCCATTATAAAATGATCCATTTGTAGTTGCTCCTGAAATAGTAACTGTAAAAATACTTATTGTAAGACTTCCACCAAGCGGTGTATAATAAACTGTAAGTGTTATACTATTTGCTCCTCCTGGAGCTATATTGGTTGAACATGATAATCCAGAAACAAGAGTAGGTTGTTGGATACGAAAATAAGCAGCAGGAAGACCAGGATCGGGAAACACACCTGCTGAAATAGCTTGTGTTCCTGGCCATAAATAAGCATTATTTACGGCACTTGAAATTGTTCCTTTAAGACCATAATATACAATAGTTGGGTATACATATGTAGAGAACCCTTTATTTCCTGCTGAATAGGTAATAAGATCTGTTCCAGGACCAATCTGGATACCAGCAGATGCAAGATATGTAGGATTAGTAATTGTTGTAGGAGTTGTTTGTAAAATATCTGATGCAGTATAGGATTGTGATATTGTTGGATAAACAACACCAGATGTTGTAGAACGTAACTGGATAGATCCTATTTGATTTGGATTTGAATCATTAGTCTCTATGCCTACATAAGATCCAGTAGAGGTTGTATTAGTAGGCTGAGCTACATAAATATTAGTGTCACGTGTACTTACCTGATTTGTATTAGATATAAGTATTCCACGTTTATTTCCTTGTCCATTCGAGTAAACATTGATTGTACTTCCTTTTACACTATTAAAAGAGAAAGAGGAAGATGATAATGCACCTGTTCCTAAAAACTCAATACCAGTTACAGTAGATGTAAGTGTATTACTCATGGTTGAATTATTTACAGATAGAACGCATGTTCGAAGTTTTGATGTTTGAGATGATGTACCACCGAATACAATGCCTTTTAAAATTAAATTATTTGTTGAACCAGTACAGTTAAGATTTATAGTCAAATCTTCTACACGACAATTTTCTCCCATTGTAATCATTGTTGTTGTACTATTAACATTCATTTGTATAATAGTTGTTTGTACACTTAATCCACGAATAGATGTACCATTTGGAATTGTGATGCCTGTTGAAAGAGTATACGTTCCTGGTAAGACCCATATAGTTTGACCTGTTGTTATAGCAGAAATTGCTGATTCAATTGTTAGAAATGGAGATCCACCAACAGAAGCAGTTAAATCATTTCCATTAACAGAATCAACAATTGCGGTATTACCGAATTTAGCACCAATATATCCTATAAGACTATTATTAGAGAATCCTCCTAATAAACGGCTATCATTAATATAAGTAGTTAACATTATTTATACTATATAATTTTTAATTAAAATATGACTTTTAATTAAATATGCTTAAATTAACATTAAATGAATTAGAAAATACAAAATTTCCTACATGTACTACACGCAAAAATATATCAGATGATGGAATTGAAGCCTTTGTACTTGGTGAAGTAAATTATCGTGGTCAAAAGAGCGTTGATTATAAAACAAGAGGTCCTTCTAGATATAATAATAAATTTAAAGATCTTTTTAAGATTTTAAATTTGTTAATAAGTGAATATAAACCAGACTTTGAATATACAACAATTCAAGTGAATAAGAATGTGGTGTCTAATCCACATGTTGATAAAAATAATGTTGGTCCCTCTTACGTGATTGCTTTAGGTGATTTTACAGGAGGAGATTTAGTAATCGAAGGGAAAGAATATTGTATTAAAAACAAGTTTAAAAAATTTAATGGTACAAAAGGACATTGGATTACACCTTTTCAAGGTACACGTTATTCTATTGTCTATTTTACACATACATTTAAACCTCCTCATCCTAGTCTAAGAAATGTAAAAGTTACAAAAAATGGATTGTATAAGGATGATATTCTTATTAAAAAATATTAGTTTTTCCAACAAATGGCTACATCATCTCTAATTTTATATAAATCGTCTTTGACATTGAATAATTTATGATTAAATCCAAATCCAGAAACTTTTTGTGATAAATAACTAGATAAGATAGATTGAGGTTGTTGATAACCAGCTTCTCTTAGAAAATTATACAATTCTTCCTTTTTATAAGATTTGTCTGGTGATAATTGTGCTAAAAATGTCGACATTTTTGTAGGTTTACCCAACATACTATCTGTAATTATTTTAATGATTAAATCACTATCAGGATCCAAAATAGTAGTTTTAGTCTCTAAATGCATAGGAATATGCTTATCATAATCCCAACCTGTTTCATAATTCACCTTTGTAATTTTAAATTCAATATTATGATCCTTAACCATACGTCGACGTGTAAATTTTTCTTTATTCATCTCCATTGCATCTATGAATGAACGGACATTTTCAATATCTTTATCTTGTAATGAAGAAACAATTTCTTCTTGACGAAGGTAGGCTTTACGTAATTCATCGATTGTTTTCTTAGTAGCATACAATCGTAAAGGTAAATCATCGTTATATACACCACATAAACGAATTTTTTGGATTAGATCAGGTTCATCGCAAGATGATGATATCAGTAGACGTTGGTCGGTCAGATGCCATTTATAATCTTCTGATACGAATGATACACACCTTCCTGCTAAATCACCAGCAAAGATTATAATATTAGGATATTTATCAACACCTCCGTTGTCTTTTAATTGTTGCAGACAACTAGAAATAGATATTTTTTCTTTAAATTCAACCTCTCCTTGACGAAATGAAATTCCATCTCCGTTGTAAACAATTGTTGCCAATTTTGGATGAGAGTTTCCTAGACGTTCTTGGACATTAAAACATGGTCCTTTGGTACGACAGATATTAACTAGACATATGTTAGGATATTTTTCAAGTAAGTATATACTAGGTTGTCGTTTAGAAAAATCATTGATGAATGATAAAAGACCAATATCTTGTTTAAATAAATCCTCATTAACGGTTCCTGTATATTTACACTTTTTATTAATTTCTACTAGTTGAATTGAATCAATTCCTTTGTATGTAGTCTTTGTATTCAATAGAATGATATTTTTGGAAGAAAGATCTTCCTTTCCAAGCTGATCCATAATAGTTGCTGAGACACCAAATGTACAATAAGCATTTTTTTTCATTTCTTGGATAATCTCATATTTTTTAACGGTTTCAGAATCACCAGAATCGACATAGTCAACTTCATCAATAAACAGGATATAAGGAAAGGATGATTTAGAAACAATCTTGAATACTTTAGAGACAGAAGACTTATTGCTTAATGCCAAATAAATTTGAGGAACTTTTTTTGAGCCTGTTGTACCAGTATTTTTGATCACACGTAGATCTTTATTAAAATGAGTTAGTCGATCATAAAGTTGGTCACGATCAGATGATCGATCACGTAGTAAATGAACAACAGAATATCCCATAGAAATAAATAGAGAACTAGCACATATCATAAAATTTGTTTTTCCACTTTGTACATGTCCTTTGATTAACGTATATTTTTCTTTCATATCAATTTTTAATAGTTCAGGACACTTTTCATATAAAAATTCTTTATAAGTCAGTTCTTGTAGAGCAGATTCGCAAAGAGATTCCCAATAATCGTCAGAAAGTTGTTCCATTGGAATTACTAATTCAACTAGTACTTATGCTTTAAAAAATCAATTTTAGATTTTATTCTTTTAAGAAAGCGATATACTCTTTTAAATATTTTTTATTATTTGTAATAGAAGATGGGCCTCGTGTCTCTCCTGTTTTTTGATATAACTCTTTAAAATGTCCTAATTCCAAAACAGAATAATCACCAATCATACGTGCTTCATATTCTAATTGTTGTTTAAATTCTTCATCTGAATCATAAGATGAATTCCTTTCTAAATTATCTTTATAAATACGATCACGAATAGATGTAGGTAAACATTTACTTAATTGAGAAATATAATCATCGCTTTCTTTGATAATATCCATTTGTTTATAAGCATCTTCCAACTCTTTCAATTCTTCATGTGTTACTTTAATAATTGAATCTATATCTTCATCTGATTCTTTACGTTGATATTCAGATAGTTTTTTTCGAAGACGTTTAAATTCTTCATTATATATATTTTTAATAATAGGTTTAACACCTCTATATACAAGAGAACGTAAAAGTGTTGCATTAGAATCTTCTTTTTCATTATTTTCTTTATCAGTGTACATGAACTTGTGACGAGAACGGTCAGTAACATAGTACATTGGCTGTTCTTTACCGGATAAAAAGTGTTGTACAGTTATGTCTGCTAATTTTTTTTGATCACCATTTAAGAGATGTTCAATACTATTATAGTGTTTTTTGAAAGATTCGGTTATATTTTCAGGATTATAATCAAGTAAACTTGAGTAATTATTTATTATTTTGATTGAACTGTCCGTATTATTATGATTAATAATTGTTGGTTTTTCTTTTAATTGAGTGACTTCATTAGTTAATTTTTTAACTTGTTCTTTCATTTGATCTAACTCATTCTTTTCATTTTCAAGTTTTTTATTTTTTTCTTTGCAAATTTTTAAATGATAGCCTAGCATCTGTTTTGATGAAATTATTTTTTTACAGAATTCACATTGAAAAATGTTTTTTTCAACAACTTTTTGTTCTTCTTGGATTTTTAGACAATATTTTGATGTTTTTTGATGTTTTGAAAGATTTGATTTATTATGAAATTCAGATTTACAATAACTACAAGAGTTCATTTATATTATATTTAGATAAATAATCAATCTTTAAATCTTAGTTAATAAAAGTTTATTAAAATCTATTAAAAGTTTATTAAAATTATATTAAAAGTTTATTAAAATCAAATTATTAAACTTTTAATAGATTATTTTTTAATTTTATTAAATTTTATTAAATTTAATAAAAAGTTAATAAAATTATTTAGATTTTCTGATTAAAATTAAGACTATTTAATAAAATGGTAAATATAGTAGTTAATTAGTTTATTTTTATGGTTTAAAAATACGTATGAACTTTTATTAATTGTGTGTGTGTTGAAAATTTTAAATTGAAAAATAAAAGTTTAGATTTTATAAAAAATAAATTCATTTCTAAAAACTAAAATTAGTTAATTAATTAAAAATCGATTCAATTAATTTTTATTTTTCAATTCAAAGTAAACTTTTATTTCTTCTAATAAATTTTTCTGTATTTGTAGATTACTTTTAAGTTCTTCATTCAATTTTTTTTCTTCCAAAAGTGTTTCTTTCATATCTGTTTGAATATTAACAAATGATAAGATCCATTCAATCGATTTATATAAATAAGATGTCCATGATGATGTCATTTATATTACATTATTTTTATTTTGTAAGTAAAATAAAAGACTTATTCTCTTCTAAATTAAAGGAAATAATTAACGAGTTTACTGTATTAAGTGTTTCACTTGGCTTAATCATTGGATCCAAATGGTATGTTTTAATCATATCGTAAACTTCTTTTCCACAGCCTTTCATGAAAGGAAAAGTAAAACTTGATTCTTGTGCTTTACTTGAGTAAAGAGAGTAAAGAGTATATCGAATATTTTTCTCTAATATTTCAGTTACATTTTTACAATGAGAACGATCTTCTAAGACTTGATTCATTTTATATATTTACATTTCTCTAAGATGTAAATTATTTTTTTTTCGAAAAGTTAAACTAATTCTTTTTTCTCTTTTAATTGTTTTATTTCCAAATTTATCACTCTTTCTTGCTGGTATAGAATGTGTCCATTTATAACGAAAATCATCCATTAATGCAACCATTGAACGAGGTTCTAAAAAAACATCAATTTTTTTACCATCTTCTTTATTTTCAAATACCATCGTACAAGAACCACCCATACTAATACTAATTACAATCTCTTCAAATAGCTTTGGATGATCAACATGTGCAGAAATTCCTTGTCCTGGTTCATATTCATTGACTAAAAGTTGATCAAACTCCATATTAAATGATTCAGATAGACGTTTGCATAATGGCTCTAATTCGTCAGGAATAGGAGTAGTTTCTTCTAATTTATCCTTTGTTTTATAAGGATATTTCCATCCATATTGCTGTGTACGTCTTTTTAGATCATCATTCCAAGTTAATCTTTCTAAAATATAGAAAATAGCTTTTTCTTCTTCTTTTGTAATATAGTCCGATATTCAAATTGTAAAACTCTTAAAGATTTAGTTGTATTATTGTATGATACATCTTTACTAACATCAGGTTTTACTTTATCACAGCCTGGTAAATATGCAAATCGTATTCATAAACTAATTTCATTAGGATTAAACTTATATGAAGAAGAACAATCTAATATAGAAGAAGAACAACATCAATCTGTTGAACAGTTGACATTAGAAGAAATTGATTAAAAATTAAATTTTATATAATATAAAATGCAAAGTAAAAGAAGTCCTAAAAAAATGATGAAAAGCGCTACTAAACGAAGTCCTAAACGTAGTGTCAAACGTAGTGTTAAACGTAGTGTTAAACGTAGTGTTAAACGTAGTGCTAAACAATTAGAAACTACTTTACACGGTTTACATCATTGGTTTAAAGCTAAATTTGAAAAACTTGGTTGGATGATTCTAGCTAAAGAACATGGCCATATAGATAAAGTAAAAGCTTACAAACATTCATTAGAACGCCTTGAAAAATCGATTAAAGCACGTCATGCTGTTATTATTGATGCTGATGAAAAAATGGATCTTGAAATAATGTTACGTAATCTTGTAATATTAGAAAAACATGTAAAACATGACAAGCTATAAATTATTAATTATTTTTTAATTAATAATCAAAATTTCCAAACAATCGTTTACACTTATTCACAAACTCTCCATTATTTTCAATATCAGCAAGATCATTTTCTTTCATTTTTAATTTAATTACAAGATCAGCACAAGTCCATTTTTTCAAAAAATTCTATCTTTTTAGGTTCATCATCTTTATTATAAGATTGTACAAGATTAGTTTTTTTTCAAAATAACTGGATTCCAATCAAGCTCATCTTTACGTTTTTGATTTTAATCAATTTACTCCATTAAAATCAATTTAAGTTAATTTATTGCTTAGCTTCAACGGCTTTAGTAGCACTGTGTTTACGAGCACTGTGTTTACGAACAACAGCAACGGGTTTGGTAGCAGCGGGTTTGGCAGCAGCGGGTTTGGTAGCACTGCGTTTGGTACTGTGTTTGGCACTGCGTTTAGCACTGTGTTTGGCACTGCGTTTAGCACTGTGTTTAGCACTGTGTTTGGCACTACGTTTGGCACTACGTTTGGCACTGTGTTTGGCACTGCGTTTAGCACTGTGTTTGGCACTACGTTTGGCACTACGTTTGGCACTGCGTTTGGCACTGCGTTTGGCACTGCGTTTGGCACTGCGTTTAGCACTGCGTTTGGCACTGCGTTTAGCACTGCGTTTGGCACTGCGTTTAGCACTGCGTTTGGCACTGCGTTTAGCACTGCGTTTAGCACTGCGTTTAGCACTGCGTTTGGCACTGCGTTTAGCACTGCGTTTGGCACTGCGTTTGGCACTGCGTTTGGCACTGCGTTTAGCACTGCGTTTGGCATGTTTAAGTTTATCATCTAATTCAGCAACCATCTTGTTTTTCAAATCAGACATTTTTATATTAGTTAAAAAAAAATATTATTTTTTATATGTATTCACAAATTTCAGGAATATTTTCATGATTTAATAGAAAAGGTTTACAACATCCAAAAATAAGGCCTGATTCTACTAAATTTTCACATGATATTTTATCCAAATGTGGATTAACAGGTTCATTTGTATCCTTATAAACACCATGTCTAAAAATACGACAATTGATTTCATTTTCATAGATAATTATAGAGCATTTGCAATGTGGACATTCAATAATGATATACATTTATTTAATAAAAATAACTATTAAATAAATGTACGGAAGTTATGGATATTACAGTGGAAATAAATCTAATTTATCAGTCTCCGCAAATTTATACAAGCCTGCTGGTGTTGTTAATACAACTTCATCTTATCAAGCATTGAATCAAACGAATGGAGTCGTTACATCAAATCCTACTTTACAAAATACAAGTATTGCTTCATCAATGGGTTCTAATAACCCTAACAGTTTACAATCTTATACAAATACAATTACATCTTCTCAGCATGTTGATTACCAACAAAATCCTTCTCAAATTAATTTACCAGTTCGTCAAACTGGCATTGATCAGAATGGCAATGTAGCTATCTATGAAGATGGTGGAAATACAATAACTGATATTAATGGTAATCAAGTGACAATCCCCTTATCACAAGGTAGTTATACTCAGCAATACAAACTTCCTGGATTAAACTATTTAACACCTGTGGGTACAAATTCTGAAACAATTTTCAATCAACAATATTTGACACCAAATAATAAATAATTCTTGATGTTATAAATGAGTTTTGGTTGGTATACGGCCGGCACATCCAACTATGGCATGGCAAATGTCTATAAACCAGCTGGTGTTGTTAATATATCAAATGTATCTACATATCTTCCTTTAAATCAAACAAATGGAGCATTAATAACCTATCCCACAGTATCTACTACAAGTGTTTTACCTGGTGTTGTTACTATGAATAGTCTTGATAAAATGACAAATAATAATTATTCAGCTCAACATATTGATTATGAACAAAATCCACAGCAATAAAAATGATTTAAAAAAGATTAAGATTAAGATAAATAAATATAAAATGAAAGAAGGACTTTCACTAATATTATTTAACCGAAGTCATATCTATCTACAAGAAATGATTGATTTGTTTAAAAAGTATAAGATAACAAGTGAATATCAGTTCAAAAAAACTTTACATGATGTTATATTTTTTTACATAGAAAAAGAGTTTAAAAATAATGATAAAAAAATAAAAGAGTTTTTATACTTTCAAAATGCAAAAATTTTATTCAATGCATTATTAAAATGTTTAAAAGAAGGATTTACATATGAGGATTATTTAATTAATTATTTAAACAAATAATTAATAATATAATAAGGTTGATTTAAGGTTAAAATAAATTATGTTATACGATGACTATATTGAGTATTACAAAAAATATAAAAAAATCTATGGAGAAAAAATGACTGTATTAATGGAAGTTGGTTCTTTTTTTGAATTGTATGCTGAAAATGAAGAGACAACAAATATTTTAGAAATATGTTCTATTTTAAACATTCAATATACTCGTAAAAATAAATCTATTTTAGAAAGTTCTCGAACAAATCCTCTTATGGCTGGATTTCCAAGTCATACTTTAAAAAAATTTATTGATATCCTGTTACAAGAACAGTATACAATTGTTTTAGTAGAACAGATTACATCTCCACCAAACCCTGAAAGAAAAGTGACTCAAATATTGAGCCCTGCTACATACATGGAATCTGTTAGTTCATTCATATCTAACTATCTAATGTGTTTTTACATTT
>Ga0214192_1000337_pt1 | contig 29934 bp, 32 predicted proteins | sample TroBogEpilimnion_44_FD_153030 | JGI IMG/M metagenome (GOLD analysis project Ga0214192, IMG submission 153030) | Freshwater microbial communities from Trout Bog Lake, WI - 29JUL2008 epilimnion | ecosystem: Environmental > Aquatic > Freshwater > Lake > Epilimnion/Euphotic zone | place: Trout Bog... | reverse complement strand
TGAACGATAAAACCAATTTAGACACTACGCCAGCTACTGAAGTAGTTGATGAGAATCACATCATTGCGGAGCGCCGTGAAAAGCTTGCTAAGCTTCGTGCGGGTGGTGTTGCATTCCCAAATGATTTTGTACCAACACATTTGGCAGCGGATTTACACGCTCACTATGACAGCCTGACCAAAGAAGAATTAGCTGCTAAGAAAGTTCATGTCAAGGTGGCTGGTCGCATGATTCTGAAGCGCGTGATGGGCAAGGCAAGCTTTGCGACAATCCAAGATCGTAGTGGACAGATTCAGTTCTATATTAATGATGAGCTTAGTGGTGCCGATGTACATGGTGCCTTTAAGCATTGGGATATGGGTGACTTTATCTCTGCTGAAGGCAATCTCTTTAAGACTAATAAAGGTGAGTTGTCCGTTGAGTGCAACAACTTACGTCTGCTCAGCAAATCATTGCGTCCATTGCCAGATAAGTTCCATGGTCTTTCAGACCTTGAGACTAAATACCGTCAGCGCTATGTAGATCTGATTGTTAATCCAGAAAGTCGCAATACTTTCAAGGCACGTAGTAATGCAATCGCATCTTTACGTCGCCATATGTTAGATGCCGACTTCATGGAAGTAGAAACACCGATGCTCCACCCGATTCCTGGCGGCGCTGCGGCCAAGCCGTTCATTACCCACCACAATGCACTAGACATGCAAATGTTCTTGCGTATTGCGCCTGAGCTCTACCTTAAGCGTTTAGTAGTTGGTGGATTTGAGCGCGTGTTTGAAATTAACCGCAACTTCCGTAACGAAGGCGTAAGCCCTCGCCATAATCCAGAATTTACGATGATGGAGTTCTATGCGGCATATACCGACTACCGTTGGTTAATGGATTTCACGGAAGGTATGATTCGTGCTGCTGCGATTGACGCCCAAGGTACGGCAGTATTGACGCATCAAGGTCGCGAACTCGATCTAAGCAAGCCATTCCAACGCTTGACGATTACCGAAGCCATCCTTAAGTACTGTGGTCAGTCAGGCAAGAGTTATGAAGCTGCTCAATTAGAGGATGCGAACTTCATTCGCGCTGAATTGAAAAAGGGTGGCGAGAATCCAGATGCTCCAACACTCAAGAACGCAGGTATTGGCGCCTTGCAGCTCGCCTTATTTGAATTGGTTGCCGAGGAACATTTATGGGAGCCAACCTACATCATCGACTACCCCATTGAAGTCAGTCCTCTTGCAAGAGAATCAGATACTCGCCCAGGTATTACTGAGCGTTTCGAACTCTTTATTACTGGTCGCGAGATCGCCAACGGCTTCTCAGAGTTGAATGATGCCGAAGATCAAGCGAACCGCTTCCGTAAGCAAGTAGAGCAAAAAGAAGCTGGTGATGAAGAAGCCATGTACTTTGATCATGACTTCATCCGCGCCCTCGAGTACGGTATGCCTCCGACTGGTGGCTGCGGTATTGGTATCGATCGCCTAGTAATGCTACTAACTGATGCACCTAATATTCGTGATGTGATTCTGTTCCCACACTTACGCCGCGAGGACGAGTAAATAACCCAAGGACTTTAGAGATAAAGCAAAAGGCACCCTAAGGTGCCTTTTTAATTGCCTTCAGAAAAGTCATTGTCAATTTATGCTGGTAAACCTTTTTCATCAAACACGCCTTCAAACAATGCTGAACTTAAGTAGCGCTCTGCAGTATCTGGCAGAACTACCACGATAGTTTTCCCAGCATACTCAGGCTTTTTAGCCAAGCGAACGGCTACTGCGGCTGCAGCCCCACAAGAGATACCCACCAAAATACCTTCCTCCTTGGCAATACGACGGGCGAATTCAATGGCCTCTTCGTTGCTAACTTGCTCAACTTTATCGACCACTGATAAATCGAGATTCTCAGGAACGAACCCAGCACCAATACCTTGAATCTTATGTGGTGCAGGTTTGATTTCTTCACCATTCAGCTTCTGCGTAATAACAGGGCTTGTCGTTGGCTCTACAGCGACAACTTCAATATTTTTCTTTTTAGTATTCTTGATATAACGACCTACGCCAGTAATTGTTCCGCCTGTGCCTACACCAGCAACAAACACATCGATCTTGCCATCAGTGTCCTCCCAAATTTCAGGGCCAGTAGTCTTCTCATGAATCGCCGGATTGGATGGATTACTAAACTGCTGCAATAAAACATATTTAGCATCAGATGCAGCAATTTCTTTTGCTTTGGCTACTGCACCGTTCATGCCCTTAGGACCTTCAGTCAAGACAATCTTTGCGCCTAGGGCCGTAAGTAATTTGCGACGCTCTAGACTCATAGTCTCAGGCATCGTCAGCGTCAGTGGAATTCCACGAGCGGCCGCCACAAAAGCCAATGCAATGCCTGTATTACCGCTGGTAGGCTCAACAAGTTCTTTGCCAGGCCCCAGGAGTCCTTTTTCTTGGGCATCATTAATCATAGCAACGCCAATACGACACTTCACAGAATAGGCTGGGTTGCGGCCTTCAATTTTGGCCAATACTGTTGCTTTAGCACCATCAGTGACGCGATTTAAGCGCACTAAAGGTGTCTTACCAATGGTTTGTGAGTTATCAGTAAAGTAAGTCATCAATATTCCTCAATTCAAAAAAGTATGTGTAGATCTTATGGGTTAAAACGAATCCTGTAAAAGATGGGATTGTTATTAGCTAAGAACGAGATCTTCTAAAGCATGTCACTAGTAATACAAGCAATAACACCCCAAACCAAAGCAAAGACCACTCAGGAACTTGCAATCCTAAAATTGCAGGAAGCTTTGCTGAACATAAACCATCGGCCTTAAATAGCCAAGGGAAACTATTTGCTAGCTGAAACTGATTAATCCAAGTTTCTAAAGGATCTATTCCACAGGATTCACTGGGATGAGATAAAAGCCAAACATGGTGTCCAGCAACTGCGGCCCCATACCCAGAAGCCAAAATGGCCAAGCCATGAAATAACTTTCTCCATTGAGGAATACCGGCAGCGAATAGGCATGAAAGAGCGACCCCAAGATAGCCAACCCGTTGCAAGATACATAAAGGGCACGGCAGAAAACTGACCCCTTGATAGCCTGTCTGCTGCAAAACAACTGCAAAAGCAACCAGCCCAAGACTGAATAAAGAGAGGTAAAGGTATTGGGATCGAGTCATATTCAAATGATAGCGGGCTCTATATAGAAGGCCCTAAATTAAGGTCTTTATTACTAAAAGTCTGATCTATATCACTACAGAGTCCTATATTTGCGAGGATTAGCCCTGAAATCAAGCCTCAAGAATGGGATAATCATCGTTTTGCCCTTATAACCAAAACGCATTTATGGCCGCATATCACACCGAAACCGTTCTCACCGTTCACCATTGGAACGACACACTATTTAGCTTTACTACTACCCGCAATAAAGGTCTGCGCTTTCGCAGCGGTCACTTCCTAATGATTGGCCTTGAGGTAGAAGGCAAGCCATTGGTACGCGCCTATAGCGTAGCAAGCCCAAACTATGAAGAGCATTTGGAGTTTTTGAGTATTAAAGTTCAAGATGGTCCACTCACATCACGTCTACAGAAGATACAGGTTGGCGATCCCATCCTGGTTAGTGAAAAATCGGTTGGCACCCTAGTACTAGATGACTTAAATCCAGGTAAGCATCTTTACTTATTTAGTACCGGCACCGGCCTAGCACCTTTCATGAGCATTATTCGTGACCCAGAAACCTATGAGAAGTTTGAGAAGGTTGTGCTCATTCATGGTGTACGTCTAGTAAGCGAATTAGCTTATGCTGATTACATTCGCGATGAACTCACTCAAGATGAATTCTTAGGCGAACTTATTCGCGAAAAACTCATCTACTACCCAACAGTGACGCGTGAAGCCTTCAAACATACAGGTCGTCTCACTACTGCGATTGAATCTGGTCAACTCTTTAAAGACATAGGCTTGCCACCATTAGATCCAGCAGTCGATAGAGCGATGATCTGCGGAAGCCCATCGATGCTCAAAGAAACCTCTGAGATGCTTGATGCCAAAGGCTTTAAAGTCTCGCCAAGCCTTGGCCAGTTAGGTGATTACGTTTTCGAACGTGCATTTGTAGAGAAGTGATCAGTAGATCTATATATCTAAAAGTCATTTAGATATCGCTATATATTCCTTGTGGATATATAGACGCCTTGGTAAATTCTCTTTAACGAGCTATTTACCAAGGAATTTTGATGTCCCCCGTCAGAGAACATTACAACCCTGTAATAACCCAACTATTGCGCGAGCATGACCGCCTCCCCCATGAGAAGGTAGCAGAGCGTAAGAGCTTTCAGCGTCAAATTTTGTTTCTCATGAATGCCATCAAGCTCGAAGAATTCGAGCAATCATTTGCTTAGGCAAGAGAAGCGAATAACATGATCCAATTTTTTCTAGACTCTTCGCAATTCATCATTTCTGGCGCATTGGTGGGTTTATTGATAGGAATGACTGGTGTTGGTGGTGGCTCACTAATGACCCCACTACTAACAATTATCTTTGGCGTAGCACCAACCACAGCAGTAGGTACTGACTTAGCTTTTGCCGCTATCACCAAAGGCTTTGGCACTGCTGCTCATAGACTTCATGGAAATGTTCGCTGGGATATTGTTCGTCTTTTATGCACCGGTAGCATCACAACTGCAATCATTTCGATTCTTGTATTAAAGTTTGTTGGCCCCGTCTCAAAAAACTTTAATCACTTCATCAGCCTTTCCGTTGGCATTTCAGTTCTTTTGACTGCAGCGTCATTACTATTTAGGGCAAAACTCTTAAAGTGGGTTCAAGATAACCCAAAAATCCTTCCAACAGACGCACGTTTAAAGCTGGCCACCATCATTGTTGGGGCGGCAATCGGCGTACTAGTCACAATCTCATCGATTGGCGCTGGCGCAATTGGCACAACACTCATTCTATTGCTCTACCCTCACCTCAAACCCGCACAAGTGGCTGGTACCGATATCGCTTACGCTGTTCCGCTGACAGCATTGGCCGGCATTGGTCACTGGTGGCTTGGCAATGTTCAGTTTGACTTGCTCTTTGGTTTATTAATTGGATCAGTGCCAGCTATCTGGTTAGGCGCCAAGCTTTCCAGCCCTCTTTCTGAGCGGGCAACTAGAGCCACTCTTGTTGCAACCCTATTCCTAGTTGGAATTCAGCTTATCGCCTCATAATTGCAGCAGGCATCAATCGATAAGTAGTTTCGCTATAAAGCGACCGACTAAAAAAACTTACTTACGATTATATTAATTATTGCCCCGCCAGCTACCAGCCACAAAAATAAGATTGCCGCCAGTTTTAATGGCCTGATTCCTGCTTTAGCAACAGCAGAAAGATGAGTAGTCAATCCCAGAGCACCCATTGCCAAAGCCAATAAAAAGTTATCAAGATAGATAAGACTGGTACGAATAGGATCGCCAATATAACCAGTTGAATTAATTCCAATAGCTATCAAAAAGAAGATAGCAAATACTGGGAAAAATTTACCAATGGACTTCTTTGCAATACCACCCGCTGTATTACCAGCAGCAGAGACCTTGACTGTCTTTTCTGTAAAGGATACAAAGGTAGCAACCGAGATAAGGAATGGTGCCAGCATCATGACGCGTACCATTTTCGCAATCACGGCAGTATTAGTGACCTCATTGCCAATAGCGCCTGCTGTTGCAACCACCTGAGCTACCTCATGAATAGTTGAGCCTATATAAATTCCAAATTTTTCTGGGCTGCAATATTCAGCATAATGCAGTAAGGCATATGAATAGATGACCGGATAGATAAAAATTGAAATAGTACCGAATATAACGATAGTGGAAATTGCCACAGCAACGCGCTCATTGCTTGCCTTCAGAATCGGCTCGGTAGCAAGGATTGCAGCGGCACCGCAGATTGAGCTACCCGCACCAATTAAGACTGAAGTATCCCGGTCTAATTTGAAATACTTCATACCTAAATACACCGCCAAGATAAATGTAGAAGTTAGCATGAATGCATCAATTACGACGCCACTAATACCTACATCGCCAATATCTTGAAACGTTAGCCTAAAGCCATACAAAATAATTCCTAAGCGCAGCACTTTTTGCTTAGAAAAATTAATTCCAGCGCCGCAATACGTGATCAAAAATTTATAAATTGGCATATTACCAATTGCAATACCAATCAAAATAGCTAAGGTCAGAATACCTAAACCGCTCCTAGCCAAAGCTGGATATCTACTAGACATTTCTATAGCCACCAAGGCAACTACTGTTGAAAACAGTATTCCTGGGATATTTTTGATAAATTGCATTACTTAGAGGTCGAGAGCTTAGGCAATCAATTCACTGAAATACTCATGCTCATCCGTATTCAGCGTCGATACACGCCACTCAATAGGATCATCTTGAATACCAAGTGCCACCCTACGGATAACTAATACTGGTGAGTTGGGCTTAATACCCAACCACTCTGCGAGCTGCTTATTTGCTAAGCCAGCTCTTAAGCGTTCACTACTGCGCACTACAGTCTGCCCATATTTCATCTGATACAGCTGATAGATACTGCCTTCACGATTCATATAATCGGTTCGATTCAACTTCTGAAAGCGCTTTTTATCTAAGGTGATCTGGTCAATCATCACGCATTTATCTTCTAGATAAAGGCAATTGACAAGCCGCCATACGGCTGCACCTTCTTTTATCTGAAGCTTATTAGCCTCTTCCTTAGTTGCAACTGCACTAGTCAAGGAGACTAGCTCAACCCGAGGATTGACTTTTTTATCAGCGTCATGTTTCACAACGTGGAAAAAGTAATACAGTAAACGCTTAAGATCATGCTCTGCAACATAGGTGCCCCTGCCTTGGCGACGAACCACAATACCTTCTGCAACCAACTCGTCTACTGCTTTACGCAGGGTTCCTATAGATACATCTAATTCTTTTGATAAATCTTTCTCGGCGGGCAAAGCCTGCCCCATAGGATAGCGGCCCCTGACCAGATCCTCGGTGATCTTTTGCTTTACTTCTTGATAAGCGGTCAGGGACTTCATACCTTAGGATTTAGGCTGATTCATAAAGACGAGTTAATACGAATTCACGGTGACCGAGAATCTCAGAGGCAGTCAATTCGCCATCAGCAGTGCGTAATAGGCACTCCAACAACTTATCACCCGCCTGATCCATATTCTCTTCGCGACGCAAGAGGCCTGACACATCAACGTCAATGTGTTCACCCATCGTACGAACTGTTTTTGGATTGGCACAAATCTTAATGACCGGAAGAATCGCATTCCCAATCACGTTGCCTTGGCCTGTTGGGAAAAAGTGAGCGGCGAATCCAGCAGCAGCACATAGGGTAACCATCTCAGCAGCAGCTGATGAGGAGTCCATAAAGTGTAAACCTGGGATCTTTGGCTCTTCGCCCTTATCTAAGACGCTATCAACAATACATTTCTTGCCGATTTTCTGAATATTGCCTAAGGCTTTTTCTTCAATCGTAGTCAAACCGCCGGCAATATTACCTTTAGTTGGCTGTGAGTCAGACAAGTCGCTAGTTTTATGACGCTCAATCACATCCTGATAGCGATCAAACATTTCGCGAAACTTTTTCTTTACTTCTGGTGTGCGGCAGCGGGCCTCCACCAAATGCTCACCACCGGTTAATTCAGTGGTCTCACCAAATACCAAGGTAGACCCAATGCCATAGAGCTTGTCAAAAGCATCGCCCACTGTCGGGTTTGCTCCGCAGCCTGAGGTTGTATCGGATTCACCACACTTGGTAGATACCCATAACTCAGATAAAGGCGCCTTCACCCGCTTTTGCTTAGAGGCGTGCTTCATCATCTGGTATGCAGCTTTGCTAGCTGATGCAATCGTAGCTGTATCACCATTACCTTCAATCCAGAAACCCTCTACTGGCTTGCCGGAAGCTTTGATGCCATCCACCACAATTTTTGTCCATTGCGGCTCAATACCAATCACTACTACAGCAGCTACGTTTGGATTAGAGCCAGTACCAATTAAGGTGCGGAAGTGTAGGTCCAAGTCGGCGCCAAACTGCAAGCGACCATATGAGTGAGGAATAGCCTGAGTCCCTTTGATGTTATTTGCTACAGCTTCACAGGCTGCATTAGACAAATCATCTAAAGGCAAAATTAGTACGTGATTACGAATGCCCATGCGGCCATTCTCACGGCGGTAACCCATAAAGGTCGCGTCTTTCAAATTAATCATTTTCTTTTCTTTCTAAATGAATGGATGAATAAGAGTCTGGATTACCAGCGCTTAGTTTTTACGTTTTGGACATGAAGGTGTTCGCCTTTTTTAATTGGGGCTACAACCTTACCGATGTCGACGCCGTACTTCATCACCGTATCGCCAGGCTTAAATTCATTTAATGAAATTTTGTGGCCAATTGGAATATCGCTCTCAGACTTCATATTGAGCGTTAAATCACCATCCATTACCCAACCAATCAAATCATCTCCAGCTTTTACGCCTTCAACAACTACTACACCTACGCCATCTCCTGGCTCATGCACGACAAAATGGATCATGATCTTCTCCTCTTAAATTCCATTAAATAACTACTATCTCCATGACTGACGAATACCAGCCCGAATCTCTTCTACAACCACATCAGAAACGTTGACGCCATCTTTAAAGCCTGTTGCACGTTGCTTAAACCGTCTTTGTCCAGGTAAGCGGGTTCCTGCATCTGATGCTAAAGTTTTTAAGAACTCTTGCATCTTGCTTGCGAACACTTGACTGCCTGCCAGACCCGGGTCAATTGTTATTAAAAGCTGTCCAATGCGGGGACGATTGCCTTTGGCATCAAAAAATGAATCTGCCTCATAAGAAAAACGGCTTCCAGATAGACCCACAACTAACAACTCAATAATGAGAGCAAGTAAGGCACCCTTATCTCCACCAAGAGGAACCATTAATCCCTTGAGTCCTTCGTTAGGATCAGTGGTTGGCTTGCCATCAGCGGTCAATGCCCATCCCTCAGGAATAGACTCCCCTTTTTTGGCTGCAACCAATAACTTGCCACGCGCTACTGCAGAAAGAGACATATCAATCACTAGTGGATCTTGATTGCCAACTGGAAATGCAGCCGCTAAAGGATTTGTACCAAACAAAGCTTTGCTGCCGCCAACCATCGGCATAGCTGCTGGTGTATTGCCAAACAATAGAGAAATATAGCCTGCACGCGCTGCTGCCTCTGCAAAATGTCCAGCAACTCCAAAGTGATGACTATTGGTAACGGCAACTAGACCAACCCCAGTCTTGGACGCTAAATTCACAGAGAGATCAGTTGCAAAACGCAGTGCGGGAAATGCAAGCCCATCACAAGCATCAACCAATGCAGCCGAGGTTTTGAATGGACGCACCTTAATTTTTGGCGATAACTCAATACGACTATTTTTGGCGTGGCCAGCATATTGAGAAACTCGGGCTAATCCATGAGAAGCTAAACCATCAAGCTCAGCCAAAGCCAAAAATTGCGCAGTCTCAAAGGCAGCCTTTTTCCCAATCCCTGCAGCCTGCAATCCAGATGAGGCCAATTCAAGCATTTCTTGATAAGAGAGATTCACCTAGACTCCTAAAAATAGATTAACTTCATCAGCAATCATTTGACTGACGCGCTCATTGCTCTCGTGCGTTACACCGGCCACATGCGGAGTCAAAATGAGATTTTCAAGATTGGCAAAATGGCTTAAGTCCTTTGCTGGCTCACTTTCGAATACATCAATTGCAGCCCCACCCAAACGACCAGAGCGCAAACGCTCTACCAACGCTCTCTCATCAACAATGCCGCCACGAGCAGTATTCACAAGGCAAGCGCCATGCTTCATTTGATCTAGGGCGGAAGCATTAAATAAATTTTTAGTCTCAGGCAAGAAAGGAAGATGCAAAGTGACGACATCACTTTTTGCAAGCAACTCATTTAAAGGGAGTAAGGGTACTGAAAAATTATCTAAGTACACAGAGCTGCCAGAGAGCATTGGGTCATATGCAATACATTGCAAACCAAAAGCATTTGCTTTTTTAGCCACCACTCTTCCGATGCTGCCAAAACCGACAATGCCTAAGGACTTACCCAGGAACTCATGATATGAAGAAAAACGAGGGCGAGGCCACTCACCCTTCAAAGTTGAAATCGTGGCAGGAATGAATCCTCTAGTTAATGCAACAGCAGCGCCGACAACATACTCAGCAACAGACTCAGCATTTGCACCTGTTGCTGGAATAACTTTGATATTGCGTTTAGCGCATGCAGGCAACTCAATGTTCTCCAGGCCAACTCCAAGCCTACCAACCACTTTTAAATTTGGGGTGCCAGCTAATATCTCTTCATTTACTTGAGTGAGATTACGAACAATGAGTGCATCAATATTTTGCAACGCAGCAATTAACGCTGGTCGATCCTTATACAGCTCAGGCTCATAAATAACCGCATGCTTAGAACGCAGGGTTTCTAGGGCTTGACTTGTAATGAACTCAGAGATCAAAATAGATGACATATCTAAATCATATAGATGATTTAGATATCTTGCAATACCCTAATTCTTGGACAGCACATTTTTAAACGAAATTGCAAAAACCAATGGCTGGAGAAGATGCTAGTGACACATAAGCTTATAACTAACAAATAGAGATTGAGTGAATTTTTTACTGCAAATGCAGATAAGATATTTAGATCAAATTACCATCGGAGATAGTAGGCATGTTTAAGCAACTTATCAGCAAACTAGGAAAGCGTATTTTATTAATCGTAGGCTCATTGGCGATGCTAGCCTCGTCTACAGCGATGGCTCAAACTTGGCCTACTAAACCTATCAAGCTGGTAATCCCTTTTGCTGCAGGTGGAACCACAGATATATTGGGGCGATTATTGGCGCAACAATTATCCAAGGATTTAGGTCAAAATGTGATTGTAGAAAATAAGCCAGGCGCCGGTGGCAACATTGCTGCTGAGTTTGTTGCGCAATCGCCCGCAGACGGTTACACCATTATGCTCGCCTCTGGCAGCATGCTCACAGTTAACCCATTCCTCTATAAGAAATTACCAGTTAACTATGCCAAGGACTTTGTCTATATTACAAACGTTGCCAGTGGCCCAATGCTGGTATCTGTTAGCACTAAATTACCAGTCAAAAATTTTGCTGAATTTATTGCCTATGCTAAAACCAAGGATCTAAATTTTGGTTCTGCTGGCATCGGCAGTCAAGTTCATATGGCAGCAGAGAACTTAACCTATTCAGCCAATATTCCAGCAACCCATGTACCTTACAAGGGAGAATCTGCAGCTATTAATGATTTAGTGGCAGGTCAAATTGATTTCATGGTGGGCAATCTCACAGCGGCTAGCGGTTTTGCTAAAGCTGGACAAATCAAGCCATTGGCAGTTACAAGCTTGAAGCGCTCCAAACAATTACCCGATGTTCCGACTGTTGCTGAGTCAGGAATCCCAGGATTTGAATCTACTGGTTGGTTTGGATTAGTTGCTCCAGCCAACACACCCAAGGCAATTACTGACAAGATCTATGCTGCTACTGTTAGAGCAGTCAATTCTGAGGCATTACGCGCAAGCTTAGATTTAAATGGGCTCACTGCTGTAGTCAACAATCAAAAAGATTTTGAAACCCAAGTAAAAGCGGAATCGGCTGTTTGGGATAAAGTGATTAAGGGTAGAAATATTAGTGCTCAGTGATTTACTATATGCACTACATGCATTACGAAAGGGCGAAAATAATTCGCCCTTTATTTTTTATAGTTGACGAATCAATAACATTGTTCCAGCAAAAAATAGGATTGAACCGTAAGCCACCTTCATAGCAGCATTACTTAATTTGGTATGGACATGAGTCCCCAACCAAATTCCCAAGAAAGTTGCAGGCATCAGGCAAATTGCTAAACCAATGACTGGCCAACTTAGGATCAAGCCAGTCACCAGCATTAAGGTTAGGCGCAAAAAGGTCAGTGAGAATATTGCAAACGCCATCGTGGCGCGCAATGCCTTTGGATCATTAATGCGTAAACCTAGGTAGGAGACATAAATAGGCCCGCCTGTGGCAAAAAGTGCAGTAAAGGTTCCTCCAAAGAATCCAAATGGCACTGCCCACCACTTACTAACTGGCTCGCGCATTTCTGTATTTCTCTGCCAAAGGACTCGGGCACCGTTGATCGCAGCAAAGCAACCCAAAGTAATTAGCAAAGGCTCACTTGGCGCGCTCACCAGTAAATAAATACCTAGAATCATGCCAATCAGACTAAATGGAAAGAGCCACTTTAACTCTTGGAAATTGGCATCTTTAGAGGATTTTCTACCAACATATAAAGACGCACAGATATCAATAATCACCATCATCGGGACTACGGACTTCAATGGATACATCTGAACTAATAAGGGAACTGAGATAATGGATGAGCCAAATCCAGATATGCCAAAAATAAAATAGGCAACAAAAATGACTAGCATCGCCAAGGCAAACTGGACGGGCTCAATCAGATCAAAAATATTTAAGCCTCAACTAAAATAGTTTGCCCAGGTTTGATCATCGTAAATTGAACCGGACGATTTTCGATCTTCAACTCTTGATTATTAAAATTGACAGCAGTGTAATAAGAATCTTCAAGTGATCCAGGCTCAGGGAAATCATCACGATAATGAGCGCCCCTCGAATTCTCTCTTCCAATAGCCGCTTCTGTTACGGCCTGACTTACCAGAATGAGATTTTGTAAATTCATCCAATCTTGCCAGGTATTGCTATATTGACGCTGAATATCACCCACGCCCATTTGCTTTAATTGGGATGCCAACTGTTTTAAGGTTTGCCTTGCACGCAATAAACCTTCTCTAGTTCTAGAGATTCCTACGTCATCCCACATACACTCCGCCAAAGCATCCCGAATAGACTCAATATCACCAGACGAGTGTTTTAATGGCGCTTCATGATCTTGAATACTTTCCATCACCTCGTCCATGTTGCATTCACTTAACTGCTGTGAAGCAGCCCACTGAGCCATTGCCTCTCCGGCAATACCACCAAACACCGTTGAGTTGGCAACACCATTACCACCCAAGCGATTTGCACCATGTACCCCACCAGTATCTTCACCAGCCGCAAACAATCCTGGTAAGTCAGTACTGCAATCTTTCTTAAATATGAGACCACCCATCATGTAGTGGGCAGTTGGTACAACCTCTACTAAATCTCTAGTCAAATCAAAGCCGCTATCAGCACAGCGCTCGACCATTCCCTTAAAGAGTTTACGAACATTCTCGGGTCCTAAGTGGCTCATTTGAATATAAACACCCCCATTAGGAGTCGCACGTCCAGCCCGGATTTCTGAATTGATGGATCTAGAAACAATGTCCCGAGTGGCGCGTTCATTGCGTGAATCATAGTTGCCCATAAAGCGCTCTTGATTGCCGTTAAGTAAATAGCCACCAGCCCCACGCAAGCCTTCCTCGATAACTGTTCCTGTCATGCGCGTCCCGGGTCCAGCCAATAAACCAGTGGGATGAAATTGCACCATCTCCATATCACGCAAGGTTAGTCCAGCACGTAATGCCATCGCCAAACCATCACAACTCTTATCTCCTGATGGAGTATGGTATTTATACATTGTTGGACCACCGCCAGTAGCTAACAGTACAGCCTTAGCGCGGACCAATACAAACTGTCCAGTTTGCATGTTGAGCATCAATACACCTGCAAGCGATTTACCGTCTTGACTATGAATCAATTCAATCGCGCGATGCTCTTCAAGGCGATTGATTCCCCTTGCCCATACTTGCTCAGCCAAGCGATTGATAATTTCAATCCCTGTTAAGTCTCCCTTATGAACAGTACGGTCAAAAGTTTGACCAGCAAACGCTTTTTGATGAACCGTACCATCGGGATTGCGATCAAAAAAGCAGCCTAATTCATTTTCTAATTCATGAATACGTTCAACCGCCTTACTGACTAGTGTCCAGGCCAAATCTTGATCGGAGAGCCATTTACCGCCTTCAATCGTATCCATAAAATGGCGCTCAACAGAATCCCCCTCTGCCAGAGCAACGTTGTAACCACCCTGCACCATGCGAGTACAACCACATTTACCTAGCAATCCTTTGACAGCAATCGTGATATTTAGATTAGGATTAGCTTGATGCGCATGCAGGGCTGCAAAGAGGCCCGCACCCCCAGAACCCAGAATCAAAATATCGGTATCTATTGTTGGAATCGTATTCATGAAGTAATCCCAAGACTTTTCAATACTGCTTCTTTTTTACTAGCAACATCACTCTTCACTTCTTGGTAGATGCTCCCGCCATGGCTATCCATCGCTACGAGCAAGGGACCAAAATCTTTAATCTTGAAGCGCCATAAGGATTCTGGATTGAGATCGTCCATATCGACATCCTCAATCTGCTCAATCCAGGTTGTTTCCAGTGCAGCAGTGCCACCAATAATCGCCAAGTAAACACCACCTAACTCTTTAAAAGCCTCGGCGGAACCTTCACGCATCCCACCCTTGCCCACAATCATGCGCACACCATTCTGAGCCATTAAGGGATGAGTAAAACGCTCCATACGATCCGAGGTAGTTGTGCCAATACAAATAGGTTCATAACCTGCAGGGAATTTTTCACTAACAGGCACTTTACGAACATTGGGGGCAGTATGAATAACAGCATGGCCATTTAAATCAAAGCGCGTTTTACGCTCATGATCAAACATATGAATTTGAGTCGCATCACGAATACCAAATAAGGTGCTTTGCAAAGTGACAGTATCGTTAATTCGAAGCTTCCGAATATCTTCTTCGCTTACTGGGGTAACAAGGTTGTAATGTGCCATTGTTGTCTTCCTAGAAGCCGTATGTCACGCCAGCAGGCGTAAATGTTGCGCGCGCTCTACGAGCTGAATGACACTGCATATTGACTGCTACAGGATTTAACGTAATGTGAGTGTGGGCCAGCTCAACTTGGACTGCAAAAGCAGTTCCATCGCCGCCTAATCCTTGCGGACCAATACCGAGTTGATTGACGGCAGCACTCAGCTCCTTCTCTAATTTGGCGCCCTCCTCGTCACTGCAGATGCTCCCTAGTTCACGGGTTGCTGCTCTTTTTGCCATTGCCACACATTGATCTGATGTGCCGCCAATACCAACACCCACAATCGTTGGCGGGCAAGTTTTACCACCTGCAGAGACAACACTCTCAATTACAAATGCTTTGACGCCTTTGATACCATCGGCAGGAATTGCCATTTTAAGAAAGGAGTTATTTTCTGAACCGCTTCCCTTGGGGACCATCTCAATTTCAACCGCCTCAGGATTATCAAAAAAATCAATATGAATAGCTGGCATATCAATGCCACAAGAGGTGTGATTATTTTTACGAGTAATAGGATGAACAACAGATGAGCGCAATGGATATTCTTTGGTGGCACGCTCACAGCCTTTACGAATGGCTGCTTTTAATTCCATTCCATCAAATTGCACATTGCGGCCAATCTTAACGTTATAAATCGGCAAGCCTGTATCCTGGCAAAGAAGGTTATCTTCACGCTCTGCCACAGAGATATTCGTAATCATGGTCTTTAACACTACTTGCGCGCGCGAATCCGTCTCGGTCTTATCCAATCTATTGATGCCGGCCTTAATATCATCAGGCAAAATCTTCAGCGCACGAATGTAGAGCTCTTTACAAGCCTCTTCCACTAAATTCATTTGTAATTGCATATCCACCTAATCAATTAGCAAAATATAAAAATAAGAGTCCGCAAGTAATGGCGAACAAGATGGAGGTCTGTATCCACCCCTTGCGCAATCCCTTCCATGGGCCAAACTCAATCATGAGCAAGCGGATCCCGCCAGCTAGATGGACCGCCAATAAGATCACTAAAGCCCACTCTCCGAACTTGAAGATCCAAAAATCAGTCAAAGCTAGCGATTTCTCAAAGCCCTGCGCTCCACGCAAAGATTGGGACAGCATCAAAAAGTGTAGCGGGATAAAGCAAGCCAACAACAAACCAGAAAAGCGGTGACATACGTATGCAAAATAAGACAAGTGGCTCTTGGCACGGTAATCTAGTTTTGGTCTGGCGCTCATATCTGACCACCCGTGAATACACCGATGACGGCAGTAGTGCCGAGAACCAAAATCAGCAAAGCCAAAATAAAAGATAGCGGCCTAGCTAAACTACTCTTAGGAAAAGTTTCTTGCAAAATATTGGCAACCCCAATTGGCGCATGTACAAAACACGCCAAAATAAATACTTCATAAAAAATAGCCAATAACACATTGCCTTGAGTGCGACCTAATATCTCTTGCGCACTTAAGCCCCCTCGGATAGCATAAAAAATAATTAGCAAGTGAATTGCTACACAAAGTCCAAGAACCATGGCGCTAATTCTTTGTGCATACCAAAGCTTTGCTTGTAGTACGCCAGTGCTCATAACTTGCCCCACTTACTTCCGCGGACGGCAGCTTTTGCGACTAACTTTTTCAGGCCAGCAATACTGGCCGTTGGTTCAATAGCCTTCGGGCAACGCTCAGTACAGGAGCCTTGTGTATGACATGCATGGCAACCTGCATCGCCTGCTACAGCATACATACGCTCTAATTGCTGAATATCTCGAACATCATTCGTCAATGTCCAAGCACGATTCAATGCCGCTGGCCCAAGGTAATTGGGCCTAGACTCAACAACCTCACAAGAAGCATAACAAACACCACAACCAATACACTCAATACCTGCATTAGCTAATTGGCGCTCTACAGAATGAGGTTCGACCTTAGCAAAATCATCATGGCGAGTTTGATTACCCTTAAAGAATCCCACCGCACCTTTCCACTTGTTAAAAAACTCGCGCATATCTGTAGCAAGATCTTTAATAACAGGTAAATTATTTAAAGGGGCAATTTCCAATGAATCACCCTGAAGAATTTGAGATACATGTGTACGACAAGTCCAACGAGCCACACCATCAACGGTCATGGCACACGAACCACACATCCCAACTCTGCAAGCGAAACGATAACTCAAGGTAGGATCAAGTTTTCTTTGAATATAGGTAACCACATCCAAAACCGTTTGATTGGGATTGCGTGGCACGAGGTATTCAACGAACTCCCCTTCCTGGGAGCCGCGCCATACCTTTACTTTGAGATCAGTATTTGACATTGGTCCATTATATTGACGAATAGTAAAAAATAAATCGAATTAAATTTTCTTTGAGATAAAGTATTTATTTATCTCAAAGAAACCTAATTTCATTTAATAGCTTTTGTCTAACGCTCGACTGGAATAAATCCATTTTGATTGGGCATTTTTACCAACGGCAAGGTTTGAGCATTCATCATGCTGTCAGTGGGAATAATTTTGTTCAAATACAAAATATAGGCTGTTACTGCATAGACCTGGTCATTGCTCAATGACTGGGGTGCATTGTGAGGCATTGCTCGGCGTATGTAGTCGAAGATAGTTGTAGCGTAAGGCCAATAACTGCCGACTGTCTTTATGGGGTTAGCTGTATTCAACCCGCCTCCACCAACTAATCGATTGGCTACTCCCCCCTGACCTTGAGCTCCATGACAAGATGCGCATTGTTGCTGGAATACTAGTTCTCCTGCAGTAACCGAACCAGAGCCAGCCGGCAAACCAACTCCTTTTGCATTGACATCAATATTCCACGCCTGAAGTTGCTGCTCAGATATTGATTTACCAAGACCCGTAGATTTATTGAAATCGTAATTCGAAGAGCAAGCTGTAATAAGCCCTAATAAAGTAGCGGTGAATAAAGTCTTATTCCAGATTAATTTATCGACCATTTGTTATCTCACCATTTGCTGCCACTCGCCATGGCTGAATAGCATTATTGTGATAAAAAATATTCGCACCCTTTGCTTTTAATAGAGCCTCCATTGTGGGCTGGGTGTCACCACCAGCATCAAATGCGCGACTCATCAAAACGGCTGGAGCTCCATCCCAGACCCAAGGGAAGCGGAAACGCACCAATGACTTATCCATAACAGGCTCTTGAAGTAGCGCTTGTGACCAAGATTTACCGCCATCCGATGAAACCTCTACAGATTTAATTTTGCTGTTGCCAGACCATGCAATCCCCGAGATCTCATAAAAGCCTTTTGATTTGAGCTTCATCATTCCTGATGGTTGGGTGATGACAGACTTCACATCCATTGCAAATGTAAATTGCTGCGCCTTTCCATCGGGTAGAAGATCGGTGTATGCTGAGGTTTCTTCACGCGTCTGCCAAGGTGTATCGCCTAATTTAATTCGGCGTAGCCACTTGATGCTCATATTCCCCTCAAAACCGGGCAAAAATAATCTCAAGGGGTAGCCCTGCTCAGCACGCAACATCTCGCCATTTTGCGCATACACCAAGAGAGCATCATCCATCATTTTGCTCATTGGGATGCTACGCGTCATTGCTGCGCCATCAGCACCCTCGGCTAATGCCCATTTTGCAGAGCTTTGCACACCACATTCTTGCAATATCGTAGAGAGCCGAACACCCGTCCATTCACAACAGGATAGAAGCCCGTGTATTTCTTGGGCTGTTTTTCCAGAGGCTTTCTTTAACTCTGCAGCACTATTACCCGAGCATTCTAAAAAATAAATTCGAGACTCAGATGGGAAGCGGACAATATCATCCATGGTAAAGACCATAGGGCGATCTACCATCCCATGAATCACTAAGCGATGTTCGTCAGGATTGATGTCAGGCACACCGGCATGATGACGTTCAAAAACTAAGCCATTTGGTGTAATGATGCCATGCAAGCTTTGTAACGGCGTTCTAGATCCAGTTGGAAACGTTGGAATAGGATTTGGCAGAACCCTAACCACATTCTTTTCATATTTTGATGGTAGGCCATATGGTGGATTAATAAAGCCAGACCCCTGAGTTTTAGTCCAAGGATCTACAACTAAGAAATTGGATTCGGGATTCTGAGCAAATACTACTTTTGAGCTGACTGCTGCACCAATAGCAGATCCAGCAGCTATAGATTTCTTTAGAAAGTTGCGGCGCTCAGATACATCTTTCTTATTGCTCATATATAGCTTATCTCCAATAGCTACATCCAGGTCAGAAAATTTTCAACAACACCTTATCATCAATTTTTATATTGATAAACATAATTTACTGTAATCAAAATTATTTTCTATGAGATAAAACCCTTCCTTATAATCAAGGGCATGTCTAGCATCAAAACCCTTAAAAACTTCCTAGCCATTACTCGCCATAAGAGTGTGGCAGCCGCAGCTAGAGAAATAGGCCTCACTGCTGCCGCCGCTGGCCAGCAACTACAACAGCTAGAAAAAGAAATTGGCCTCGAGTTATTTGATCGGACGAAACGCTCCTTGTCCTTAAACGCGCATGGCAGATCTCTGATTGAACCTATTCAAGAGATTGTGGCTCGTTATGAGGCGCTTGGTTCAAACCTGAAATCAGATCTCAGTGGCAGCATTGTTTTGGGAGCGCTCGTATCCACCCTAATGGGTGCTTTCGGTAAAACCTTGAATGAATTAAAACAAAGCTTCCCCAGTCTTGAGGTGAAATTAATTGCAGGTTTATCGAGCAATTTTCTTGACCAAGTCCTAGATGGCGGCCTGGATGCAGCAATAGTTACAGAGTCTCCATACGCCCTACCCCAGAACATTCAATGGACTGAGTTATACAAAGAACCAATGATCTTAATAACGCCATCATCTCCATCAAGCCACAAAGCAAGTACAGTGCAATTTGATACCAATCTTCCTTTTATTCGATTTGAGCGAAACACATGGACAGGACATCTTGTAGATCAGACCATCAAGGCCAATAAACTCATTATTCAAGAGGGCATGGAGCTTAACTCTGTCGAAGCCATTATTGAATTGGTGCGTCAAGGACTAGGCTGCTCGATTGTGCCAAAACTAGCAAATATCTCATGGGGAAACGATAGACAACTATCTATTCAAGAGTTGCCAGGCAAGACGATATATCGCAAGGTTGGACTTCTAGAGCGTAAAAAGCACGGGCGTCAAAATATTACTCTCGCTATAAAACAGCATTTTTTATCTAGCTTATAGCGCCTCTCGGTAAAGCGCTGCAGCATCCTTGAGAGTAATTTCTCTTGGGCTATTCATGAGAAGGCGTGTTTGCAACATTGCATCTTGTGCCAATTGATCAATATCGACTTCTGTAATACCAACCTCCAATAAGCGCTGCGGCAAACCTAATTCACCAGCTAGACCGCCAAGATAGTCAGCCAACTGAATAGCTTGCTCCGTACTGGATCCTTCTAGACCTGGCTTAATAATCTGACCAAGCTCCGCATACATAGAGTGCGTAGCCTCAACACAAAAACGCATTACGGGAGCCAACATTAAGGAGTTAGAAAGTCCGTGAGGAACATGAAATCTTGCTCCGATCGGGTACGCTAGTGCATGAACCCCGGCAACAGGGGCATTAGTGAATGCCATGCCAGCCAAACAAGCACCAAGCAACATATTTTCACGGGCAATAATATCGCTTCCAGCGTGAACTGCCTTATGTAGATTGCCTGCCAATAATCTCAACGCCTCTTTGGCAACGCAATCCGACATTGGATTTTTTAGTCTTTTTGTAGTGAAGGCCTCAATTGCGTGAACCATTGCATCGATTCCAGTAGCAGCAGTAACATGTGGTGGCAGCCCAAGTGTTAATTCAGCATCTAGTATTGCTAGGTCAGGCAAAAGATGTGGTGAAAGTACACCCTTTTTCTCGCTCTCACTTACAGTCACCACGGAACTTTGAGTAACTTCAGAGCCAGTGCCGGCAGTGGTAGGGACCAAAATGAGTGGAAGCCTTGGTCCTTTAGCCATTCCAATGCCATAAATATCCTCCAACCTCTCTTTACCGGGAGATAAGAGGGCAACCAGTTTGGCAACATCCATAGAGCTGCCACCTCCAAAGCCAACGATATAGTCAGCCCGACACTCCTGCGCTGTTTGTATCGCTTTCATAATTACAGAAATAGGTGGGTCGGCTTGAACGTCCGAATATATCTGAAATGTAAGCTTTATTTCTTTAAACTGAGAAAGCGCCCTATCTAACAAACCTGCAGAGAGAACTCCAGAATCAGTAACAATCAATACTGACTTACCTCCTCGCTCTTGAATTTTTCTAGCAAGGTTTACTGAACCCCCCCTCTCTATATAAAGAGAGCGTGTTGAGTGAAAGTCAAATTGCATCGATTAGCACTTTATGATTTATTAAAACGGTTTTAATAAAACCTTTGCCGAGGCTGTTTTTCCAGCATGCAAATCATTAAATGCCTGAGGACCCTCATCTAGCGAGCGTTTTTCAACCCAAGATAGATCTCCAAATGCATTGTGTGCGAGCAAATTAACGGTAGCTTGCAAGTCTATCGTGGAGTATGTATAAGTTCCAAGCAGCGTAATTTCCGCTAGAGTCAGCTTTCTCATATCAATCTCACTAGCCCAATCTTGCAGACCTACATGCATCATGACACCACCAGGCTTAATTGCACTCAATGCTGAATTTCGGGTTACGGCAGCGCCCACACAGTCCATCACAAACTCATAGCCATTTTCAGAGATTTTTTCATCAATTGGATTTAACGTTTTACATCCTACATGGCTTTCAATTGCCTTTCTACGCAAGGGATTTACTTCGGCTACCGTAATTTCGTTCACACCGTAATGCTTTAACAGTAGCGCTGATAGCATCCCGATTGCCCCACCACCTAACACCAAGACTCTGCACTCTTGCACGGGTCGCTGTAAGGCTCGCATAGATAGGTTAATTGCATGTACAGCTGTAGCAGCAGGCTCAGTTAATGCTGCAGCATCCAAACTTAAACCCTCTGGAATGGCAATAAGTGAACTAGCGGGAATACTCATGTACTCAGCAAATGCCCCAGGTCTTGTCATGCCAACCATCGTGCGATTAGCGCACAAATTGTTCCTACCCTGTAAACAATACTCACAATTACCACATGTAATTAGTGGATTGCCAGTGACCCTTTGGCCCTTAGAAAAGAATGGGGAAATTGCTTCTTCAACTACGCCTGCAAATTCATGCCCTAGTACCAAACCTGGTTTTCTTCTGGGGTCATGCCCATGAAATGCATGCATATCACTCCCACAAATACCAACAGACTCAATCTTTAGAATTACTTCACCAATCTCTAGCGAGGGATATGGACGCTCCAAGATTTGCATCTCATTTGGCTGTGTATAAACCAGTGCTTTCATAATCACAATTCCTTATATTGCGGTATAGCCACCGTCCAGCATTATTGTTTGTCCGGTGATGTAACCTGAGGCATTGCTGGCTAAAAAAATTGCCAAGCCATCAATATCATGCAACTCTCCATTGCGACCAATAGCTGTCTTTTGTGAATGCATCTTCACCAACTCAGGATCATTAAATACTGGCGCTGTAAGTGCTGTTGGAAAAAAACCAGGGGCAATCGCATTGCAGGTAATGCCATGCTTAGACCATTCCTGAGCAATTGCTCTCGTTAATTGGAGAACTCCACCTTTGGCAGCGCCATAAGGGGCGCTATTTGCAAATGCACGATAGCTCTGCAAGGAAGCAATATTGATAATCCTCCCCCAATTTCGAGCCTTCATTTGAGGGGCAAGTGCTTGGGTCATAAAAAATGGTGCGGCTAGCTGAATATTTAATTGCTCTTGCCAGCTTTGTACAGATACCCCCTCAAACGGCTCCCTCAAATTAATGCCTGCCGCATTCACTAAGATATCAACCTTACCCATCTTATTGATAACGAAATCAGAAAGGCTCTTCGCCTCCTCTAGATTACTTAAGTTAGCCACAAAGGTTGACACTCGAATTCCCTGTGAAATCATTTGAGCTGACGCCTCCTGAAGCAGTGATTCTCTTCGAGCAGCAATCGCAATTTCCGCACCAGCCTGGCCCAGAGCAAAAGCAATTCGCTCTCCAAGACCGCTACTGCCACCCGTAATCAGCGCAGTTTTACCCTGTAGATTAAAAAGTTGATTAACTAGATTACTCATACTTCAACAGGGCTGCCAAGATCAAATTTTTCATTCGGAAAATACTTATCGAGCCGGTCATCCGCAGTACGAGCATGTGCTTCCATACCCTCAAGGCGACTAATCCTTGCTGTTACCAATGCCATCTCCTTGCTGCCCTCGCGCGTCATCTTCTGCCAAGTAAGGGTTTTCATAAACTTATGCACTGACAATCCACCTGAGTATCTAGCAGCGCCCTTAGTTGGTAAAACATGATTTGGACCGCTAGTCTTATCACCAAAAGCAACTGTAGTTTCTTCTCCCAAGAATAAAGAGCCGTAGCAGGTTAGATTACTTAACCACCAATCTAAATCATTTGCATGAACCTCTAGATGCTCACTTGCATACTGATCAGAGACCTTTGCAACTTCTTCTCGATCACCACATACAATAATCTCACCATAATCACGCCATGCACATGCTGCCGCATCTTTTGCTGTCGGCGGCAACAAATCGATCAATTGCGGTACTAGCTGCATTACTTCACTAGCCAACTTCTCGGATGTTGTAAATAACCAGGCTGGGGACTCGTGCCCATGTTCAGCTTGACCCACCAAGTCACTAGCTACAATTTTTGGATCAGCAGATTCATCGGCAATAACTGCAATTTCAGATGGTCCAGCAAAAACATCAATCCCCACCTTGCCAAATAAGGAGCGCTTCGCTTCTGCAACAAACTTATTCCCAGGCCCAACCACAACATCGGCTGGCTTCCCGGTAAAGAGTCCATAAGCCATGGATGCAATTGCCTGAACACCGCCAAGAGTCATGATGACATCTGCTCCAGCAGCCTTAAAGGCATAAAGCACGTATGGATGAATACCGCCACCACGGAATGGGCTTGAGCAAGCAATAATATTTTTTACCCCTGCAGCCTTTGCGGTCGCAACAGTCATGTACGCAGAAGCAATGTGAGCATATCGTCCCGATGGAGCGTAGCAACCCACCACATTAACTGGTAATACTTTCTGGCCTGCAGTCACGCCAGGATGTAACGTTGTTGAAAAATCACTAATACTTTTTTTCTGGGCTAGAGCAAATTCAAACACTTGCTTTACAGCAAAATCAATATCTCTTTTTACGGATTCAGGAACATCCGCCAAGATCTTATTGATTGCAGCTTCAGACATCACAATATCGCCTGACCATTTATCAAGCTTCAAGGCATATTCCTTTACGGCCGATTCACCATTACGCTCGATATTGGCAAGCATTTCAGTGACTACTTGCTGTGCTGTTGATGTCTCGGTCTCAGGCGTTTTAGCCGCCCTCTTCAAATAACTAATTGACATATTTGTATCCCTATATCTGCAAGCGCTTACAACATTTATCCAAAAAATGAGGTTACCCCCATTTTTTGGAATTTCTTAATAATTACTTTGTACTATTTGCAAACTCACGCAACTTTTTATCTGCATTTACCATTTTTACAAACTCGTCTGTGATGTACTCGTTTGCAGGCGGAATAACCTGAATGGCGCCGGTTGATTGCATGAAGGCAGCAATCGCATTGAACCAACCATCCACTTGAGATGGGCCCTTAGAACTATCCATAATCTTTAACTCTGAGGCTAAATCAAATGTTGGGCGGGTATCAAACTCTTTCTTCATAGAGGCTTCTGAGATTGTGACACCGCCCTGCTCATAGAACTTCTTCATCATTGCAATGGCTTGTGGCTTATTTGCATTCATCCATTTCCAAGCACGTAGATAAATAGCCAAGAATTTAGCAACATTTTGTGGATTTTCTTTAGCGTAGTCACCGCGCACAATTAATGCTCCAGGCACAAAAGCCCCTCCATCTTTACCACTGCAAATAACTTTTGCGCCAGCTTTCTCTTCTAGAGTGTAAATATTTGGCGCCCATAGACCACCAAAGTCAGCATTACCTGACGACATCGCTGAAATAATTTCCCCTTGCCCCATATTCTTAATAACCACATCTGTCTTTGTTAGACCATATTTTTTTAGGCAAGACTGAACGGCATAGTCACCAGTAGAGTTGCCGGTAAGAACGATTGTTTGACCCTTGAGGGATTGAGGATTGGCAGCAAATGCTTCGGCTACTTTTGGGGTTGCCAGCAATGCATTTCCGGCAGACTCATCATTACTTAAGCCAATTGTTTTAATACCAAAACGAACATAACCCAATACCGCTGGCACAGAACCAGTGCCACCCACATCCCAAGATTTTGAAGCAGAAGCCGCAATCTGGGGAACTCCTGCTGGGAAAGTGCTGAACTCAGGCTTAAGACCCAACTCACCCCACCAATTTTTTTCGGTTGCCACAAAAAATGGTAGCGCCCAATACAGAGCTGGCTGATAGCTCACTTTAATTTCAGTTAATGCTGGCTTTGCTTGTGCATGCACATTGCCGATACCTACAGAAGCAATCATCGCAATACCCAGAATACTAATGAATGATTTTTTGAATTTCATTTTTGTCTCCTTACTATTTTTAAAAGTAAATCAATGTTCAGCCCCCAGGTTTTGCTCCCTGAGTAATTTCCAAATCCGACTACGTAACTGCACAAAAGAACTCAAATCCATAACATCTTCAATACGAGAATGTTGGTCCCAACACTCTTTTTCTCTAATCGGTTTAATTTCAATGACATCCCGAATTAAACCAGGTCTCCTTGACATCACTACAACGCGATCTGCGAGATAGACCGCCTCTTCAACTGCATGGGTTATGAATAACACTGTCTTTGGATTTTTGCGCGTCAACCTCACGAGCTCTTCTTGCATAACAACTCGTGTTTGTGCGTCCAAGGCACCAAAGGGCTCATCCATTAATAACACCTCTGGCTCTAATACATAAGCACGCGCAATCGCTACACGCTGCTGCATTCCTCCAGAAAGCTGGTGAGGATAGGCATGTTCGTAACCCTCTAAACCCATTAGCGTTATTAAGCGACCGGTCTTTTCTTTCTTTTCTGCCACATCCATCTTCATTGATTTAAGACCAAATTCAATATTTTCCTGAACGCTCTTCCAAGGAAATAATGCAAATTGCTGAAATACAACTGCGCGATCTGGGCCTGGGCCTACGATTTTTTTACCACCAACCAGTACACGACCCTTAGTCGGCATTTCTAAACCGGCCACCATCCTCATACAAGTAGTCTTGCCGCAGCCAGATGGGCCAACAATAGCCACAAACTCTTTATCTTTTACAGTCAAGTCGATTCCACCAACTGCTAAGAATTCTTTCCCGCCTTGCTTAAAGCTACGCTCTACTGATTCGAAAACAATATCTGCCATAAATCAAGCTTCTTTATAGTTAACGGCTAACTTTTCAGCTTGCCTTAAAAGGATGTCTATGAATAAACCAATAATGCCAATTGCAATCATTCCGCTCATCACAATATCGGTTTGAATACTGGCTTGACCTTTTACCATCATGTATCCAACGCCGCTAGAGGCCACAATTAACTCTGCCCCTACTAATGACTGCCACCCCAATCCCGCAGAAATTCTGAGGCCAGCAACAATAGATGGGATTGCCGCTGGAAACAGGACTTCCGTCATCAAGCGAAACCTGCCAGCACCGAGCATCTTTGCCGCCTCAAGATATTTTTTATCGACATGCATTGCGCCACGATAGGTATTAATTAATACAGGTGGAAATGCACCCATAAAAATCACCAATACTGGACCGCCAATGCCAGTACCGAACCACAATGCCGCAAATGGAACCCAGGCAATGGGTGCAACAAAACGAATACTCTCAAAGAAAGGGGTAATAAGTTGATTTGCGAATTTAGATAAAGCCATTAAGAGCCCCAATGGAACGCCAATGGCTACCGCCAAAATAAAGCCATACAAGAAACGTTGAAAGCTTGAGGCAATATGAGCCAATAGAGTGTAGCCAGAGAACGGCTCGGTCATTAAATGGATAAATCGCAAAACCACCTCATGAGGCGCAGGCAAGAACTGCTTAGGAACGAGACCAAGAGAAACTGACAAATACCAAAATCCTATAAAGCTAGCCAGCCCTAAACCAGTCCACAATATATATTCACCTGAATTTAAGCGATCTAATTTTGACATCACGCTCTCCATGGCATTGCATAGCGTTCTGCCTTAGCTAACAACTGAGTCATTAACCATCCAGAAATTGCAACACTCATCATTCCGACCAAAATCATAGCGGGATTAATATCTTGAGCGGCCTGATTCAGTATCGAACCCAATCCCAAGGTAGCGCCTACCAACTCTGCAGCAACTAATGTTGTCCATGAGGCTTGAAGCGATAGTCTTAATCCAGTAAATATTAAAGGCAGAGCGCCAGGAATTAAAACCTCCCTGTAATAGGCGAAGCGACTAATTCCGAGCATTGCAGCAGCCTCTTTTTGAGGAACTTCAATAGATCGCACACCCGTAAAAGTATTGATGACTGCTGGTACAAATGCGGCAACATAAATCACCATGATCTTGGCAGAGTTACCTAAGCCCAACCAAACAATTGCCAGCGGAATCCATGCTAAGGGCGGTATTGGCCTCAAAGTCAAAAAGATAGGATTTACGAACGCTTCAATTTTTTTATTGGCACCCATCAGCACACCAAGCAATATACCAAGCGATGATGAAACCAAAAAGCCAGAGGTTACTAGAATTACGCTTTGAAGAACATGCTGGTAAAGCTTGCCATTTCCATATCCCTGCATAGCAATAATCTTGAATGAATTCCATGTTTCAGTCGGCGATGGAAATCTTGCACCTGAAACTATTCCCGTCCACTCGGTCAGACCAAACCAAGAGATCAAGAGGATCAAGCAAAACAAAAGAAGGGATAAAAACTTGCTAAAAATTTCAAATTCCTTATAGAATGAAAGAAAATGTAAGCGCTTTCATTCTAACCACAAATTCTCACTAAAATTAACGCCACCAACTGAAATTGACTAGGGCTTTCCCTTAGGCTGAGATGAAAAACAATATAGGCACTATTACTATTAATCATGTTGCAGCTGCGGCAAAAGTCTCGACCGCAACCGTCTCAAGAGCGCTAAATAACCCGGACTCAGTTAGCGCGGAACTAAAAGAAAAAATTATTGGTGTTATTAAAAAATTGGGTTACATACCCAATGCAGGGGCTCGCGCGCTAATGCTAAAGCGCTCTGGAACCATCGGCGCGATCGTTCCCACTCTTGATAATGCTATTTTTGCGCAAGGTCTTGCAGAGTTTCAACGTCAGCTAAATCAATCTGGGCACCAGCTTTTAGTAGCAAGCAGTAACTACGATCCGGAGATTGAGGCAAATCAAATAACGAATCTGCTTACGAGGGGCGTTGAAGGCATTGCTCTTTTTGGAGTTAGTCAACGGCGTGAAGCATTAAAATTACTGAAAACTCGTAATATTCCATACATACACGTAGGCTCATTGTCTACGCCTTACAATGGGTATGCCTCCGGCTTCGATAACCGAGAAGCAATTAAGCCCGGAGTTCAACACCTGCTATCTCTTGGTCACAAGCACTTTGGGATATTAGCGGGTATTACAACTCACAATGATCGTGCCAGAGACCGAGTTGATGGGGTTATTGAGCTCTTGACTGAAAAGAAAATTCAGATCAAAAGTAATGTGATAGTTGAATGCGCTTATGGGTTACATGAAGCGCGTCTTGGATTAAAGAAATTGCTTCTGAATAACCCTAAAATAACTGCAATTATTTGCGGCCAAGATGTCTTAGCACTAGGAGCTTTACTTGAAGCCCAAAAGCAAGGACTAAGAATTCCAAGAGACTTATCAATTATAGGATTTGATGACTTGGAAATTTCTCAACATCTCACACCCAGTCTTAGTACCATCCACATTGACGCTATAGGTATGTGGGCACAAGCAGCAAATCACCTCATCTCCCAAATTAATGGGGTAAATCACCTTCCCAGAAAAATTAAAGCTGGCGTAAGTTTGGTTATTCGCGAATCTAGCTCATCACCGCCGAAACGCTAAGCTTGCTGCAAAAGAAAAAGCCACCCCGAAGGATGGCTTGAAAGATTTTTTGGAGGTACTACCTAAAGAATGAACTACAACTCCATATTAGATGCGCCAGAAATCATTCCTCAAGCGTTTTGCATGATTAGATGCATAAATGCTTTATTTTGGTGCATCAATGATTCTCTTTGGCATGATTGATTGAATATTTGGGTATTTCAATCACTAGATCCTGCTTGGCAACAATAGCCTGGCAAGATAAACGGGATTGCGGATTCAGGCCCCAGGCGCGATCGAGCATATCCTCCTCATTTTCATCAGGTGCATTCAGGCTCTGAAAGCCTTCTTTCACAATCACATGGCAGGTAGTGCAGGCGCACACCATATCGCAAGCATGCTCAATGGGAATGTCATTCTCTAATAAAGCTTCACAAATCGAAGTGCCTGGAGCAACCTCAACAACGGCGCCTTCAGGGCAATACTCACTATGCGGTAGTACGACGATTTGAGTCATGATTCTTTTCTATTGGGTTCAGTTTGAATTTATTTTTAAATCTCAGCAACATTTTTACCAGACAAGGCTTTCTGAATGCTAGCGTTCATACGCATTTGCGCAAAGTCATCGGTAGCCTTTGCGGCATGATCAACTGCTTTACGAACTATAGCGCTATCAGTTTCATCATTTAAAATCTTTTGCAGGATTGCCATCTCTTGATCAATTGCCTTCTGCTCATCTACACTTAATAAGGCGCGATCACTGGCAAGTGCGGCCTGCACTGCATCAAGAAGGCGTTGTGCATTGACCTGTTCCTCACGTAATGATCTAGAAAGTAAATCCTCTTTGGCAGAGGCAAAACCATCTTGCAGCATACGAGTAATTTCAGCATCAGTGAGGCCGTATGAAGGCTTAATATCAATG
>Ga0214192_1000335_pt1 | contig 29969 bp, 54 predicted proteins | sample TroBogEpilimnion_44_FD_153030 | JGI IMG/M metagenome (GOLD analysis project Ga0214192, IMG submission 153030) | Freshwater microbial communities from Trout Bog Lake, WI - 29JUL2008 epilimnion | ecosystem: Environmental > Aquatic > Freshwater > Lake > Epilimnion/Euphotic zone | place: Trout Bog... | reverse complement strand
AATTCTACGCTTTACACTATCTTTAGCCATCATAGAATTAACAGTAATAAGTTTACCAATATCACGAATAAAATTTAAGAAACTAATTCCCTTAAACCAATCGTGATTATTTACCACTTGTATATTGGATAAAAACTTTTCTAATTGTTTTTGAATACAATTTTGATTATGTAAAAGTGTTGCTTCATCTAACATATTCCTTTCACTACTTTTACCGCTAGGATCTCCAATTAAACCAGTTGCGCCCCCAATAAGCCCAATAGGATTATGTCCTGCTTTTTGTAGGTGATTTAGTAAGATAATTGGTATTAAGCTACCGATATGTAATGAATCTCCTGTTGGATCAAATCCAATGTATGCTTTATTTATTTCTTTATTTAATTGTTCTTCTGTTCCTGGTATAATATCTTGTATCATACCTCTCCATTGTAATTCTTGTATTAAGTTCATTTTTTTAACTATTTAATATTTTATCTAATTTTTCTTCTCTTTTAATAGATAGAAAAAGTTTCTCTTTATTATTGTAGAATTCTCTACTTGTATATGTTTTTTGTTTTAATATAAAATTTTTATATTTATAATACCAATATAAGTTATATGGCATAATCCATAATCCTGTTTTATGTAAAAAAACATCAATATTGGAATCTAATGTAAAATCTTTGGAATCTTTCCAATAATAAAAAATAGCATATTCTTGTTTATCTAAATAACCACTGATACATTTATCGGAATCAACAAATACCATTTTTGATAATCTTTTATAAAATTTTCTATTATATAGATAATTTTTCCAACACATCATAGACATTCCTATTAATCCACCAAAATACCATAAAATTGTTCCTAACATGACTTTAATATTTTAATTTATTTCTACCATATACCAATATATTCAGGTGCTACATAATCTACTAATATAACCCCATTCGCAGATTTATAGAATTTAATACCATCATTATACATTTGAACTGCATCAATTAATAATAAAACTACATCACCATGACGAGCACCAACCTTTACAGCAGTATCTTCGTTTTCTGTTAAGTGAACGTGAGTTCTACTAATTGATTTAAGTCCTGTGCGTAAAATGGAGTTTACACTTTTTTCTGCTGTTCCGTGAAATAAATCACCCATTGGAATATAAGTTTCCCAATCTTTCCAAACTTCCAATGTTTGAATGGAATGTCCTTGACTTGCTCTAATTTTGGTTTTAGTAGTATCAAATTCAAAACGTTTCTTATCGTTAGTAGAAACGATTAATTCTAAGTCTGCTTTTGATATATCTAATTTTGAACATACTGCGTCTGTTGTTACCCAACCTGATTTATCTAATACTAAATCTTCGGGTTCATGTCTTAATAATTTGGCTAAATATTTGCTCTTTTTTTCTAATTCTTTTTTCATAATGTAAATATAAGAAAAATTTTTGACATAAAAAAACCTCCAAAAAAATAATTTTGGAGGTAAAAAGATGCTGGTTCAGGAGGATTCGAACCTCCAAAGGGCAATTAGCTATAATACAAAGTTTTAGTGGTCTACCCTGGTCGCATTTATATTTCTATAAATACTGACTCTATATTTAGTTTATTTCGTTATCCCCGCTCCCGGGACTGGAGAGTGTGTTTACCAAGATATTTCTATCATTTCACCACAAACCAATGTTAATTATTATATATATTAAAAAGTTATTCTTCCCCTTCAATTATTTTTTCAATTTTTTTATTTCTTAATTTAATAAACTCATCAATAGTAATAGAACATTTAAAAAAATTATCACTCAATTCTATTCCAGTTAATATAAAATCAAAAAAATAATATTTATCCCCATTTGAAAAAACACTTTCTCTTAAAAAAACTCTATCTCCGTAATTAAAATAATGTGTTTTGCCAGTAATACGGTCAAAATGATTATAATCATTAATAAAAAAATATTCCTTAGTCATTTATTATATTTTCAATTTGCTCATTTCGCCATTTAGCCAAATTAACAAAATGATCTAATATATCATAATTACCATATAAAACATGATCAAGATCATTTTGTCTTACATAAGAACAATATATTTTTCCACTATCATCATGACCAAATTTCAAATCTACTTGCTCACCTTTTTTAACACTTACTTTATCTTTATCAAAGTCTTTAATACACAAATATATCATTAATCTTCTAATTTAGTTTTATTTAAATATTTCCTTATAGGATTTTCTTTATGTTTAAGTTTATTCCACCTATCACTAACATACAATTTTTTATGTCTAGCTTTCTTTCCAGATTTATTCCATCCTTTAGATGAAGATCTACCACGATCCACTCTTACCTTATTTAGGTGTTTAATTAAACTTACTTCGCCTGTTGTTTCATCAACAGTATAATTTGTTGCGTAAATACTCATATTATTTTGTTTTTTCTTTTTTGCCTATAAAAAAATACTTTACATAATTCAATTTATCTCTAACTTCATTCATAGAGAAAAATAAATCACTAATTTTAAAGTGTGTATGCCCATCAGAACATAAACCTAAAAAATGTAATATAGATTCAATCATTATTTATTTTATTTTTGTGAACCTATAATTAGTAGGTATTCTGTCATAGAAATTATGTTTCTTTCCAGTAAATTTCTTAATTGATCTTCTGACAATTTAGCTTTCTTTAATTTATTAATTTTTCTTGTATCTTTACTAAGTTTCTTCATACCTAATAAATAGTTTCTTTCGGCTAAATTTTTTCTAAAATAAATCATATTCTTTTTATTTTTATATATTAATTTTTATTTTAGTTCAAAATTATTCATTATTAGCTATCCACCTAATTAAATACTTTCCTTCCATCTCTTGGAAAAAGTCTGCATCCCCCATATCTACCACAGGTATCTCAAATAATACTTCTGCATCATTCTCTAATTTTGTTTTGTAAAAAGCTACATTTTTACGAATATGTGTAAACACTGCTGTCGGATTTTGTTTATACAAATCCTTTTTTATTTCATTCTTTGTCATAATTTTTTTTATTTTATTCCTAGTTCTTCTAGTTTTTTATTTCTTTTTTCCCAAATTGACGTTGGTTCATACGCCATTAAATCCTCATCATTGGTTTTTAACCAACCACCTCCATTAGATTTATAAAACCATTGTGTATAATGATCTATAGCTTGTTGATTATCATCTCCACCTCCAGGTATAACCTGTTCAACAACAAACTTAGTCATTTTCTTATTTGAAGATTTTATATCCTCTTTTAAGATAAAGAAAGTATCCCAAGTTTCTTTTGGATTAGAAGTTCTACTCCAACCCCTTGTTTTATATCTAAAACTTTTTTTAGTTTCAGTATATTTAATATCCTTTATTAATTTATATCTTTTATATTGAAGATATAATAAACCAATAACGCCAATACTATTAATAATATAATATATCATAATTCTTTATTTAATACCCAATGCTTCAAGTTTTCTATTTCTTTCTTCCCAAATTGATTTGCTTTCACCAAAATAAAACAAATTTTTATTATCAGCACTTAACCAACCTCCACCAGTTCTACTATAGAATTCTTTTCTATAGTGTTGTAAATCTGAATCTGTGGTTTCACTTACTTTCTCACATGTTATTTCTAATACTTCAAACTGAGTTTTAGTACCATCATTTGATTTAGATACTTCTTTTAAGGTTAAAAAGACTGAAAACTTATCATTAGGTTCACTAGTTTTATACCAACCTGTCCATTCATATCTAGCACGAACAGATAAATCAATCTTTTTTAAGGACTTAATTAGTTTGTATCGCCTATATTCAAATATAGACACAATTCCGATAAATATACCATTTAGTATGTAGTAAATCATATTTTTTTATTTTTTATTGCTATATATAGCGCATATGGAAAAACCCAAAAATTAATTAATCCAGTGATAATAACATTTTTCCAACAATTAAGAGGTCTTTGATAGATAGTTCTTTGTTTATATGAAGCATATAAACCCCATAAAAGACATAATATAAAATATATATTCATTTTTATAATAACAATTTAATTATACAAAAAATTTCTATTAATACACTAATCCAACTTAAAGGAGCTGCTATAATTAGCACAATTGGTGATTCTTTTGAAGAAGGATTATATTTTTTGTATAAAGGTAAATATACAAAATACAATCCAATCGAAATTATTACACCTAATAAATATATTCCTAAATATATCATATATCAAGTTTTAAATCAATAACATCTTTTTTAAATAAAATTCTGTCAAAAGTTTTTGGTAAACCCAAAACTTCTTCATCACATAACATACCGAAACTTTCTACTCCACGCAATTTTGATTTCTTAATCTTAAAATCACCTTCGGGTGATTTTAATTCAGCACCAATCAAAGCTACTACAACTTCATCACCAACTTCAATTTCACCAAAATTAGTAACTACTTGAATATTACTATCCTCAACTAATAATTGTAAAACTTTTAATTTATCAGAATTTGGATGCTGATCTATACTTACTATTTTTCCTAATTTAATATTTTCCATTTTCTTTTTTATTTATACAAATATAATTAAAATTTTTAATAATTCCTAATAAAAATCTTCCCAATCCATTTTGATTTTTTTATCTCTTTCTTCCTTTTGCTTTTTTAACACTTCTCTTAACTCCACCCTTTCCTTTAAGATATTCTCAATATTACTTAATAATAACCCACTATCTTTATCAAACTCTAAACCATGTAAAGGACAAGTAATTTTTCCATTCACAGGAACAACTTGTGATAAGTCCATTCCTCTATGTGGACATTTACCTTTATGAATACATTTATGCTTAAACTTAGATTTTGAAATATATGATATATCAGTAATATCATTATATTTAGAACTAATACATTTAAGAGGTACATATTCTAATTCAAAATTATCTTCTAACCTCATTTGATAATCTAATTCAATAATATATCCTTTGTAATAACTTATTTCATTATCTTCATAAAAATCCATATCTTCTTTCATAAATCTTGTATCAATATGATAATGAATATCATTTTGACCATTTTCTTTATCACTATGTGGGCGATTAATTACAGGTGTAATTAATGCTATTTTTTTAGTAATAGGCTTTATAAAAGAAAAATCTTCCCAAGCATTGTCTATATTTTTTGAATATGTTTTAGGTGTTGATTGTTCCATGTAAACAACTTTGCACGGAACTAAATAATAGTTACCAACAATTGGTGGCTCTTTTAATTCATCTATTTTCATACACAAATATACATAAAAAAATCCAAAAAATAAAATAATTTTTTCGCTTCGTAGACCCTCCACTTTAATATATAAAATAAAAAACTTATGAAGTGCAAAAATATTGAATGTCAAAATGAAACTACAGGAAAAAACTTATATTGTTCTCTAACTTGTAGAAATATTTATGTAAATAAATATATTAGAAATTATGAGAAAGTTTCTGAGTTTCATCAAAAAAATAAACAATCTAAAGAAACAGAATACCTAAAAAATCCTAAATTATGTTTGCATTGTAAAGAAATTATATCTTATGATAATAAGAGAAATAATTATTGTAATCATTCTTGTGCTGCTTCCTCAACAAATCCATTAAGGAAAGGTGTTAAACATAATATGTCAAAAGAAGGTTTAGAAAATATTAAAAAATCAAATGCTTTACTTCATGTTAATAGTAGTTGGTTAGAAAATGTTAAAAAAGCAAACTCATTAAGAATGAAAAACAACAAAATAGAATGTTTATTTTGTACACAATTAACTAAAAATAAAAAATTCTGTTGTAAAGAATGTCAAAATAATTTTAAAAAAGATTATATAAAAAATAATAATGATTTAATATACAGCTCATATAAAAATCAAACTAATTTTAATTTTAATTTAGCCGATTATGAATCTGAGTTTGATTTTTCTTTAATTGAAAAACATGGGTGGTATTCTCCTACCAATAAAAATAATAATTTAAGTGGTGTCAGTAGAGATCACATGTTATCAGTTAGAGAAGGATTTGAATTAGGTATTGATCCTAAATTATTATCACATCCTGCTAACTGCAAACTTATGATACATAATGAAAACATTTCAAAAAATAAAAGTTCTTCAATAACTTATGAAGAACTTTTAGAAAGGATTAAATACTTTAATGAAAAGTATAATCTGGTGGACAGCAGTGGGAATCGAACCCAATAAAGTGATTGCAAATCACCCCGCCTGCCTTCGGCATCTGGCCCATAATAAAAATAACTTAAAGAGGTCTTCGTTTCTCCTAGCCGGCCCACTATGTCCGACTCGAACGGAAATGCTAGCAACCCAATCCAGCTTGCCTATTTTTACATAGGTCTTTAAGTTATTTACTGACCTCACATCAGTTTGATAGGTGTTTGTCAATACCCTTTCGGAATACGTTCGGTCTACTCGCCGCTTTTATTTTTTATAAATGATATAACTTCCCAATCATTTATATTTATTAATTTTGTTGATGGACTTTGAAAAAACTCATCATAACAAGAACTATTTATATCATTTAATGACTTTTTTGCCAATTCTTCACTTTCTACAAACCAATAAGGATAATAAATTACTTCACTAAAAAAATATCTATCTCCCTGATCATCCCCTGTTTCAGCATGACCACATCTAATTAATTGTTTAGTATTTTTATTAATAAGAGTCCACATCTCCATATATTTCTTTTATTTTTTCTAATAATTCATTATCAAATACTAAATTATATTTAACATAATAATATTTTAAATCATCTAATATATTTTTTAATTCATTATTGTTCACATTTTTATGTATAACCCCTGACATAAAAGTTGATGTAAAGGCATATAAATTTTCATTAAGTATTAAATTTATCCAAATATTATATATTATTGGATTAGCAAATTTGTTTGTAGTAACTAATTTAATTTTATCTATAATCATTTGATAAAATTTAGTAGCTAATCTAAACTCTTGTAATCTTTCTGGTATTGTATCCCCTATATCAATAGAATTTAAATATAAATTTTTTAAATTTGTTATTGTTATATAAAATTTTAAATTATCTATATCAAAATTAAAATAATCAGGCAATTTTTTTAATAATTCTTTAAACCCTTCATCAGGTATTATTTCTATACCACCATACTTATTAAGTATTAATTTAAACTTATTTATAAGATCATAATTTCTTATTACAGGAAATATATCATACTCATTATAATTAAATTTTCTAAAATTTAATTTATTCTGTTGTAAATATGTTTTTTCTTCATCCTGAATTTTTTTAAACTCATCTTGTGTGAAACTTTCAAAGAGCTTTTTAAAATTATATTTATTATACTTAATAATCATTAATTAATCTATTTTTAATTCCTTATCGCCAGCGGTGGGAAACCTCCGAATTATTTCCCACCGCAACAATAGAGCCAGCCATGAGATTTGAACTCACGTTGTTTGTATTCCGGGTTACAAATCCGGTGCCTTCGACCACTCAGCCAAACTGGCATTTTTTATTCCTTGTCAACAGCGGTAGGAAAAAATACAGGGTTTCCTACCGCTACAACTTTGATCCTTATGAGTAACTCGAACACTCTCTATTCCGGTTTACAAAACCGGCGCTGCACCATATCAGCATATAAGGCATTTAATCTTCATCATCGGTAAGAAAAATTATACGTTAAGTATAATTTTTCTTACCTTTGAATCTTCGAAGTAAGAGAGAGAATCGAACTCTCGTTAATTAGGTTTTGCTAAGCCAAAACCAACATTAGCTATCTTACCATATTTTTATTCCATTCTTCAATTCTTCTTAATAATTCTTCAAAAGTTATTGAAGAATTACGTTTTTTAACGTTATTTAACTTATGCGGTAATAACTGACAATTTGCAGGGTGACTGATATAATATGGTAATATACCTTGTTTATATCCATCATAAACTGAAAACATATGATCTCTACTAACACCTTCTAAGTTATTTCCTCTATTTTTTGCTTTATACCATCCATATTTTTCAATTAAAGAAAAATCAAATTTGTCAGGATAATCATTTAACGAAAACTTAAATAAACATAATTGTCTATATCTATCTATATTTTCTTTTAGAGATTTTTTTCTATTACCATTTTTATAAGAATTTTTATTTGCTTCCGATTGATTTCTAGGAAAAAATTTATTATTATTTTTAGCCCAATATAATGATCTTTCAGATATTTTAAATAAATCAAATACTTGATAAGTAGTTAAACCTTCGTTATATTTTTCTTGAATTAATTTCCAATCATATTTTTCATATTTTGAAATATATTCATTATTAATAAATTTTTGTTTATTGGGATCTAATGAATGTAATCCTAATCTTTTCATTTTACTATATACTGATTGTTCAGTTCTATTTAGAATAGATAACATTTTAGTAAAATGTACTCCTTTTTCATGTAATTCTATTAATTTTTTAATTTCCGCATCATCCCATCTATTTTTTAGAGATAAATTTAATTTTTTTAATTTTTTATTAATACTTTCATATGTTCTTCCTAATTCTAATCCAATTTCTTTTATAGATTTATTTTCTTCAAATAGTTTGTATAATAATTTAATTTCATCATCATCCCAACTTTTCCTCATCTCAATATTTTTTTTTATGTTAGAATAAACTAACAATTTTGAGGGCAAAATAGGATTTGAACCTATGTTGTTGTATTCTATAGTTTAGAACTATATGCTTTCGACCACTCAGCCATTCACCCTTATTTATTCTTTTATATCTAATCCTTTTTCATCTCTATACTTTTGTCTATAATATCTTCTACCATTTCCTTTAGAAGTGCTATGACCAGGAGTTAAAGAATGACAATTAGGACATAATAAAATTAAATTATTCTCTTTATTGTTCAAAGAATCTCCATCAATATGTTCAATTTCTAATGGTTGAGTATTTGTAAATGGATTAACTTTATCCCATCCACATAAAGCACATTTAGATTCATATTTATCAAATAAGTATCTTCTTATATGACCAGAAACTCCATTATGACCTCCCTCTATACCTTTACCACCATCCACTAAACCATTTTTCCAATCTTCAATATATTTCTCATATTTAATTTTATGAGTATATAAAGAAGAGCATTTTGTACAACAATAACTACCTTTTCTATCTATTGAAATCTGATTATTACAATTTAGACATTTTCTATCTAAATTATTTTTTTCTTTAATACTAATCTTCAATAAATTAATAATGTCTCTGTTAATGTTATTTCTAACTGTTTGTATTGAAACTCCAAGTTTTTCGGAAACTTTTTCCATATTTCCTAATTCAGAATATAGGTTTTTTATTTCTTCCTCATTTGTATTATCAATACCTTTTGTTAGTTTTTTACTAACTTTTTCCCATCTTTTTTGATATTTTTCTTTATCAAAGTTAGGATTGTTTTCTCCATGTTGAAAATATCTGTTACTACATGCTCTAGAACAAGTTGTTTTTTCCCTCTTATGTCCTTTTTGTGTTTCGAACTCAATTTCACAAATAGGGCATATTTTTTTAATTATTTCATATTTACTTTTCATATTTAATATTTTTATTTTTATATATTAAATATTTACTTCTCCATAAGAAACGAACTAATACTTTTTAAAGTATTGTTTAGAGGGATAGATAGGATTCGAACCTACATGCGATTAAGATCCGGGTTACAGCCGGACGAGCCACCAATTGCTCAACTATCCCAAAAATAATCAAAGAGTTCCAGAGATAAGTCCTGTCTTTTTCAGACTGACCAGAGATACATCCTCTCTTTGATTTGCGGTGAATTAGAGAATCGAACTCTAGATGCTTTTACACACAGGCGGGTTCAAGCCGCTTTCCTCGTCCATGCCGTACACTCACCATTTTATTTTTGCGGGAGTGGGGAATTACGATATCTCCAATCTTTGGTTTAACAAACCACTGCTTCTCCTTTAAGCTACACTCCCAATTTTAATATGTAGACAATACAGGGCTCGAACCTGTGACTTTTTCCATGTAAGGGAAACACGCTACCACTGCGTCAATTGTCTATTTTTTTGTTGGCAAAATGGGACTCGAACCCACATTTACACCCATTACTTTACTCCTGCAGATCAGGCAGGGTAGGTATTTGCCAATTTATATTTTGTACTGACGGTGAGATTTGAACTCACATTTTCAATTACCAGTTAACCATGTCCAATGTATAAGATTGGCGGTATACGTCAGCATTTTTTATTCCAATTTAAGAGTTAAATAACCTGCATGAACTTCTCTATGACAATTAGAACATAGTAAAACACATTTATCAACTTCTTTTAATAATCTATCCATTGCATAAGATTTTCCACTTATTTCAAAATCTTTTTCTTTTGGATCTAAATGGTGAAAATCTAATCCTTCCATACAGTTAGAATATCCACAATTTATACATTTTCCGCCTTTATATAAAACAAGCATTTTTTTTGCTTCTTTAACCCATTTATAAACTCTATTATAGTTATTTTTTTTTAATTCTTCATCAGTTAATTTATCAGGTATATAAATATCTACATATTTTCTAATATAGTCCCTTGATATACCTAATTCTTTTGAAACTTTTCTTGTGCTTTTTAGTTCATTATATAAATCTTTTATTTCTTTTATTTCTTCTTCTGTGAAAAAAGTACTTTTAATTTTTTTAATACTTTCACTTATTTTTTCTTTCTTTATCTCATATTTAACAAAATCAAAATATTTATTATTTTTTCCATGTTGGAAATATTTATTACTACAAGATTTAGAACATGTTGTTTTTTCATCCTTACTTCCTTGTTTTGTTTCAAATTCAATTTCACATATAGGACATATTTTTTTAATTACTTCATATTTCATCCGAGATTTACCTCTTTGAAAATGATCTATATTTATTTGATATTTATCAATTATTTTTTTAATTTTTTTAATTGATGTATTATTATTATATCCATATACACTTTTACATATACTATAAATACTATATGAGTTTTTAATAACTTCGATTATTTCTTTTTCTTCCATATTAACTTTTAATTTTCTTTTATATATTAAAAGTTGTCGTCTTTGTTAAGAACAATCTTATCACCATGTAGCGTTGAGGAATACCGAGATCCTGACTTTCCGAATATGAGTCGGACGTTCTGCCACTGAACTACAACGCCATCTATTTTTGTAGCCAATGGGGGACTTGAACCCCCACACCTTTCGATATATGTTTCTAAAACATACGTGTCTCCCAAATTCCACCAATCAGCCATATAATAAAAAAAGAACCCTGAAAATCTTTTAAAGTTTTTCAGGGTTCTTTTAAATATTTTTTAACAACTTTATTTAAACTTATTGTCAAAAAACCCTGAGTTATTAGCACATGCATAATTATACATCGTGTTATTTATAATCACGAGCGAATAATTAGTAATATTTGTGTTAATGTTGTTCATTGTTTTTTGTTTTAATTTGTTTTATAATTGTATATATTAAAAGTTTAGAGTCCCTTTTCGAATTTTTTATTTATTTTTTATTAATTCCTTATTTATTTATACAAATATACGAAAAAAGTTTCAATTAAAAAAATTATTTTTTATTTTTTCTTGCTTCGCAAAATCTACAATTTCCTTTATGTGTTAAAATATCATGATTTGAACGTTGTAAATAACCAATATATTCACAACTATCTATTACGATAACACTAAGACTTGATTTAAAATTATGATACCCTGCTGGTAAAGGTGTAGTATAATCTCCTATACTTTTTACTTCATATTTTACATCATTAGTATCACTACAAGCAATTAATGATAATATAGATAATACTGTTATTAATTTTTTCATTTCTTTTTTATTTATACAAATATACGAAAAAAGTTTCAATTAAAAAAATTTAATTTAATAATGTATCAACTATATTAATTCTTTTTTCAGGGGTTAGTTCAGAATAGTTTTCATAGAAAAAATCATTTAAGAACATTTTTGAACCATTATTAAGTTTACCTGTTAATAAATTAGAATATTTATGATTTCCTGTAGATTTTTCTACGAATAATTCAACTATTTCACCTTTTTTAATTAGATTTTGTAATCCTTTTTTATGCGGTAAATTTTCATTTTCAATAAAATTATTAAAAAAAGTATTATCTTTTATAGCAATAAAAGTTTTAAACATAGAATCTAAATCAAAATCATTCTTTTTTAGAATATCTAATTCTTTTTCATAATTTTCTACTTCAAATATGATTTTTAATTCTTCGGCATTAAAATCATTATCTATTATTTCTATAAGATATTTTAGATTTTCTTTGGAACCTTTTTGTGTTGAGTTTAATTGATTTTTAATCAAATAAACTTGTTCGAAACTAATATTATCTCTTGGTTCTGAAGATAATCCTAATGTATCTAAATACTCTTTTAATTTTGTTAAGTAAATATCCTCAGAATATAAACTTCTTAATTTTTCTATTTCTGTTACTATAGCATCCCCACCATCTGTAATTTTAACCATTTTGTTATTATTTTATTTATGTAAATATACGATATTCCTTTTCGACTTTTTTATTTATTTTTTATTAATCTACAAATGTGTATAATACACTTCTTTTATCGTTTTTTATGAAATCTAACTCATCATTATATTTACCATCTCCAAAAAGATAATTAAAATCTGCTTCAGTTGATTTTTTGATTATTTTCTTTATATAGTAAATCAAAGTTTCTGAGCCTTTTTCTAATTTTTCTAATTCTTTTTTAAGAGTAATTAAATTTTCAAAAGAAAAGTTATTTTGTTTTTTAAAAGCAACCCCTTTCTCTTTTAATTTTTCTTCGAAATTATCAAAGAAATTTTCACTAATTTTTCCTTCTTTGACTAATTGGTCTACATCAATTAGAATACCTCCATTTACTTTATTTTTTGGGTCATTTAAATAATCTTCCCAAAATTTCATACCTGCTGTTTTTTCTGAATCTATCATTTTTATTTCTTTTTTATTTATGTAAATATACGAAAAAGTTTTTAATTAAAAAAATTTATTTTATTTTATCGTATTTATCAAATAAATCTTTATATAAAGTATATTCTTTATCTGTAATTTTTCTTACAGAATAATACCAATAATTACTATTATATCCATCTTCTGATGCTTGTAAATCATGCTCTTCATCATGAAATCCGTTATCTTCTGATAAGTAATCATCAATTTTAATATTGTTATTTACACAATATTTAAAATCAGAATCTTTAATTTGTGATTGAGAGTATTTGCCATTTAATTTCAAAAAGTTTTTGTTTTTTGAAACAAATTTATTACAAGCAGAAGTTTCATCAGGACAACCATGTGGGTCAACAAATACTTCTTGTTCAATTATTAGTAATTTCATTATTATTTTTTTATTTATACAAATATAAATAATTTTTTTCAAGTAAAAAAATTATTTTTTCTTTTTCTTTTTACTTAACTCCTCTTTAATTTCATCTTTTAAAGACCCATCCATATTAATATACTTAAAATCATAAGAATCAAGATATTCATAATCAAAAAAGTATTGTTCTAAATCAAATTCTTTTTTAGTGTCCCATCTTACAGCATAAGCATCAGAATAAGAACCTGTTTTATATTCAGGATATTCATCTTCAAAATTAAAATTAGGATCAAATATCACAACACCATATTCTCCCTTAAACTTAACAATTTTTCCAACATCAGGATATTTTCGTTTTATTTCCTGAGCTTTTTTAGCTTTAATCATTTCTATTTCCCAATGTTCCATATTTAGTTTTTATTTTCTTTGTAAATAATAAAATTTTTATCTATGTGATTTGTTTGTATATCTAAATAAAATGTTTTAACATAATGTGGAGTATTGTAAAACTTATCCACAAAATCTATATTTTCTTTAAAAGTAGAGTATAATTCTATATATCCTTTATCTATTAAAGATTGTTTTTTATTTAGAACTCTTAATCTATTTTCTTCGTTGAATATAGTATCAAATTGTTCCATTATATTTTTCATGGTTTTTATTGATGCAACTACATGAAAATTTGGATAGTTTTTAGTTAGAAATGACATAAATTCTAACATATATTTATTATATATCATACATTTTATTGTTTACTTCTTGTACATAAGATGCTTTTCTAATACATAATTCCATTATCATTAAATCAGTTTCATCATCAGGATCAAAATCTTTTGCTTTTACACTTTGTAAAATTAATTGAGTTTTTCTTTTTCCTAATTTATGTTCCATCTTTTTAAGAAAATCTACTTGTTCCTTTACTGTTTTACCTGTTAATATATAATTCTTATCATAAGCATAATAGTCTTTAAGAATTTCAGCATCAAATGTATCTATAGGCTCGTCAAAGTATTCTGGTTTATAATCAGAAATACCATGAAACTTCCAATTTGCTTTTCTATTTGGATAGTCTTTTATATATCTCCAATAAAACAACAAATCATAATAACTACGAAAAACCTCATCTTTATCATTTCTAGTTCTAAATGGTTCTGTAGGAGTTAATGAATATATTTTCATCTCTATTTTTTTAACACTAAAAAAGTATTGTTCAACAGAGTGTTCTCTTGAAGGAATAGCATATTCTGATAAAATATCTTGGTATTTAGTAAAATAATTCATATATTTTTCTGATATATATCTTTTATTTATATCAGATAAATTACAACTTATGGCATATGAAATTAAGTGCATTTCACTTTTAGGAAATTCTACATTAAGATCTTCACATTTTTTAGGCAATCTAACTAAAGAATGGACAGGTGATTGTAAATTAGTGCATAGTATTTTGCCGGTATTGATAAATTCTTCAAATTCTTTAGTCCATAAAAACTCATTTGTGGCTAAATCATAACCAACTTGGGTACAATTAAAATCAAAAGCATTAATTATATTTGATATTCCTTCTTTATTTGAATCATAATTAATATAATTAATAAAACCAATTTGGTCTGTACTTGTGATTTGATAGAAACTATCTTTATTTTTCTTTACCATATCTTCGTATGGGTGGGTGATATTTTCTATTACTAAACCAGGTTTTTTAGAAAACCCATTACTATTTCTTTTGGGATAAGTATCTTCTATTTCAATTCTCTTATCAAAGATAAATACATCTATATCATTGATAACTGCTTTATTACTACTCTTATATTCCCATATAAGATTACCTAAACTACCACCTGCTAAGATACCTTTATTGGGTAGGGGATAGTTTTCTTTCAAATATTTAATTGCTTGATTTGCTAAGTTTTGTATCATTTATATAATTTTCATAAAAATACAAAAATTTTTTAATATTAAAAAATAATATATAGATTATGAATAAAATTATAACAAGTTTCGAGAAGTATAATGAGAGCAAACATGCTACAACAATAGCAGATGCTAAAGATGCTAAAGATGAAAAATTTTTAGAAGAAGCAAAAAAAGTTTTAGCAGATGCTAAAAAATACAAATTATCAGATGCTGATACAAGAAGCGAATTTGGACAATTACAAGAAGATATTAAAGTTTTAGCAAAATGTATTGCTGATAAACATAAGTCTAGTATTGAACAATTCGTAAAAAGAGTTAAAAGTGGTATTGAAAAATGTAACTTTAAATAATGCAAAGACCTGATGTAAGAGTTATTGAAGACCAAGTTATTAAAACTGAGGTTAGAGATGTTGTGGGATATGAAGCAGAATTGTTAATGGCTAAATATGGATTTAGTGTTAATACAGCTCCTATGCCTACAACTGAGCAACCACCTGTTGATAATAGGTCATTTGAGCAAATGGTTCGTGACCATGAGGAAAAAATGCGTCAAGAAGAAATGGCTAGAATGGCTAGATTTAAGTCAGCTACAATAGCAAATCCTAATTATCATGAAGTTAAGTATAGAGATATGGATATTGATGGTAATAATATTGGATTGAAAATCCAAATATCAACTGATATGGGTGGGATATATAGATAATTATGAAATATTTGAAAAGTATAAATGAGGCAATTTTACCAAAAGAATTAAGATATAAAAATATCTTATATCATGCCACATCATTTGAAAATTTAATAAGTATATTAAAAGAAAATGTTTTATATGGTTTAAGTGAAGTTGATTATGGCATATCTACTTCCAGAAGTAAAGATTATTTATATAATAATAATGGATGGTTTAGAGATTTTAGTATTAGAGGAACAGCCGATTGCCAATTAATATTGGATAGAGATTTAATAAAAACAAAATATAAAATCGTTCCTTACGATTTTGAAGAATATAAAAAACTTGGCAGTAATCCTCCATATGATTTAGAGGTGATTCAATCAGAAGATAAAATCCTAAAAGGTAAAATTATAGATATTAAAAAATATATTATAGGAATACATATAAATAATGACCCATATAAATATATGGATGAATTAAAACCTTTAATTGAAAATAATTGGTTAGTTTTTGATAAAAACTGGAATTTGATATTTAATCAATTATAGTTAGTTTTTTTAAACTCCTCTTCACATTTTAACCATTTTTTACTATTTATACATTTTTTAGTATAACATAGATTATTTATGTCAGAAATTTCTTCAGAGCTTATATTATTAATAAATCCGTAAAATATACTTTTTTTATGATCTATTGTTGGATATAATCTATTATTAGATTTTAAATTAAAGTTATCTTTAATATATTCACCATCATAATAATCATAACCATCCCAATTTTTTAATAATGTTTTTACATTTCTTTTTGTTAATTTTATACAATCCCTTTTATAGATAAAAAAAGGTTCTAAAAATTCATCAGAAATAATTAGATTATTATCTATCTTTGTTTCTTTTATTTGTTTAATAACAAAATCACATTGAAATACGTTATTAACTCCATACTTATTTTGTATATTTTTATAAAAATTATTTTTAAAGATTATATTTTTCATTGGATGACCACCATAATTTTCTTTGAATGTTGAATTTCTTTTTAAATTAATAGTTTTTATTAATTCTTCTTTTTCTTTAAAATCTAAAGAGTTCCAAAACTTTTTAGAATTATTTCTAATTAATTCTTTTCTAGTCATACCATGTTTTTTTAAACAGGATTCATCATTATTTATTCTTTCTACTATTTCTTTTATTTGAAAAACATTGTCTACTCCATATTTTTCTTTAACTGAATTATTTTTCTTATCAAAAGATTTTGTTCCTTTACATAAAGGGTTTATTGCTCCGTATTTTTTGATATTTGTATTTTGTCTTGAATCATTAGAAATTTGAAAAGATTGTTTTTGGTTTCGGATTGGTATATTATACCAATTCAACATAAATTGAATACTCTTAAAATCTATATTATAGAATTCTTTTATCTTAGGTAATGACATTTCATTAATTATATAAGAATTATATATTTTTTCATATTCAAATATATCAGGTCTATTGTGTATAAGATATAAAAATTTAATTTTATCTTTTGACTTTTCTTCCGTATTTAATTTACAAAAGTAAATATGATTACTAATAGCGTTTATTTTACAAAAAGGACATTCCATAATTTTTATTTTATATATTAAATTATGTGTTATCCATCTACTTTTTCAGATATGTAGGCACTAAAAGGAAATTCAATTGGTGTTTCCAATTGAATATCATCATGGGTCATTTGAGAAATCTCTTTGTTAAAATGTGGTATTCTCCTGTATTCAGGAGATAATGTTTTATTTTTCATTTCATGAATGGTTTACAGATTTTCCAAGCATCATTTATATTTGATGCTGAGGTTTTAATATTTTCACTAGCAGATTTAAGATAATCGGCTAATTTTATTCTATTTCTTTCTCTATCTTTAATAGAATCTTTTTCTAATTTTTGGCTTAATAATTGTAAAAATTCAGATAATGAATCATAATATAAATCACCTATATTCTCAACTAATTCTTCCATACTACCATTATAATTAACGATTGTTTTTGTATGTTTAATTTTACCTAAAGGTAAATAAAACTTTGTAAACCTCATTAAAATATCAAAGTTTTGTTTGTATGTATTTGACATATAAAAATCATGAGATATAATACGATTATCCACTAAGGCATCCCATAACATAATTTGGTCAGGATATTCTAAATGCTTATAAAACTCAAATAAAACTTCAGTATTATTTATAGTTTGTTTAACATCTTGTATATACTCTCTACATATATCTTCATCTAAAGTAGGTAGTGTCTCTTTTATTTTAAGAGGGTCAACATCTTTCCAATCAAGAATTGTATATTTAGGGGATTCACTTAATACTTTTTCTATGGATGATCTATTATTACTCCATTTCATAGCATCAATAAGAACTTGATTAGTAAGTTCTATATCATTAACTTTTATAATCATTATTATTTATTTATAAGGTTAAATAATTCTCTATCTCCGTTTACTTCATCTAATAAAGATTTTTCTCCGAATTTTATTTTAACTTTTTGAAGCCACTCGTTTGTCTTTATTTTACAACTCCAAACTACATCTTTTCCTTTTGATTTATATACACCTTTAGAAACTACACCTTCTTTAAGACCAAATTTATTATTTCTAACATCATCAATCATTTCTTGTGTATATTCACCTTGATAAACTACTTTAGGTATATCTAAGTGTCCAAAATCTTCTATAAATTGTCTTGGGGGTACAAATCCTTTTTTATATTGATCTATATCAAATATAGATACTTTTTTTGCATCTGTTTCTACGTGTTGTCCAGCAAAAGAGTTTTCTCCATAAAATTCTCCAAATGCTATGAATTGATCTATATTTCTATATTCTTTTTTCTTAAATATTTTTTCTAATTCATCAGCCCAAGTATTTAAGAATATAGTTACACCTTCTCCTAAGATAGGAGTATTTTCATCAATCATTACATTACGAGAACCAAATTTATACCAACCTCTTTTTCTATTCCAACAAAAACGCAAATTACTCCCATCATACTTGATGAATGAATAAGAATATTCACCAAATTTACCTTTATTCCAATAATCCATTTTAGGATATGTTTTCATCTTCTAATATTTTATCAATTACTAATTCTCTATACTTATCAAACTCAATAAAGTTTTCATAGAAATTATCATTCAAGAAGAAGTTTTTTTGACTTAAATTAAGTCCATCTTCTATTTTTATTTCACCCGCAGGTAATCCTTTTGCTGTATAAACACGGATTTCTATTACATCACCTTTTTTAACGGGGGTAACGGGGTGCATAAAGTTATCTTTTAATGCTTTAAACTTTTTAGTCATTGTTTGTAAATTTATCTAGTTCTTCTTTAATAATTTGTTTAGCGAAATTTTTGGCAGACCTTTTTACGGAACGTCTTTCACGTTTTAAGTCTTTTACAATCTGTTTTTTTATGAATGGGTCAATAACTTTTTTGAGGTTTCGCTTTCGCTTTTTTATTTCCTCAATTTTTTGTTCTTCCCAATTAATATCTTTGTTTTTCATCTTTTTATTTATTTATACAAATATACGAAAATAATTTTAAAATTCAAAATTTTTCTCATCTAATAACTTATTCCATGCTTGAACATCTTTGTGGTTAATTCTTATTATATTTTTAACTTTATTCATATTATACACAACTAATAATTTACCCATATAAGCAGTATCAGTATATTCATAATCAACTCCATTATCAATTAAAAATTTTCTTAATAAACTTGTTTTTGATGCGGATATAGCTTTATTATTAATAATCATATTATTAATTCTATAAGCTGGTACTTTACCATCTTTTACTAAAATCTCTAATTGTGAAATAAATACTTTTCTAAAAGAAACTTTAACATAATGATTTATAAATGTTTTAACTTTTTCAAAATCAATATAAGCATCATCTACATCAACTCCCTTTTCTACTGTTACTAAATATAATTTTCTATTTCCTTTTGCATATTTATTTAATACTAAGTTTAAATCACTTGTCAGATATAACCCAGCTCCATATTCAAAACGACCTGTTTTGTGTGATAAATTATAATCTATATCTTCAAGATTACCTCCATGCCATAGTGTTATAGAATTTGGAAAGTGAGGTAATTCCACACTTTCATTTAAAAAATTATTTAGAGATTTAATATATTTCATAATCGTATATATTAAATCTCTAATATAGATCTCTATTTTTAATAGCCATGCTTATAGTACCTTTAGAAGCATTTAATTTTTTAGCAATATGTGTTATAATCATTCCATTATCATATAAATCAAAAATTAATTTTCTATCAATTTTTGATTGTTTTTCTTTAATATTTAAAGACTTATTTATTATTAATTCTTTGTTTTCTTCAAAAAAATCAATATCACTATGTTCTAACATATGACAATTAAAACATTGAACTTCACATTTATCTAATTCGTTTATTATTTTTTCACTAATAGATTTAATAGAATCAAATCTCTTATTTATTGAACTGATATTAAAATCTTTCATAGAAGGATTTAAATGATGAAAAGTTAAAGAAGATTCACACTTATTATAACCACATTTTACACAAGAAATACCTTTATATTCTAAAAAAAATTTTTTATTAATTCTTCTTAAATCTTCTCCATGATTATTAATATAATGCTCTTCTCTATGACAATTTTGACATAAAACCATACATTTATCTAATTCTTTTTTTAAAATTTCCCATTTAATATGAGCCATATTTTGTGATAATAAATATAATTCTTTATTATCAGGGTTTATATGATGAAAGCATAATTTAAATATATTTTTTTCTTGACATTTTGAACATTCTCCTCCTAAATAATTTATGGCTTTTAATTTTTTAGCATATCTTAAAATTTTTGTAATATATAATTTGTTATTCATTTTTTATTTTTATATATTAAATGTTCGATTCCTTCTTGAAAAAAGATAAAGGAGGAATCGAACATTTAAAAGAGGAAAAAAAAGGAATTGAACCCTCGCCGCTTTTTACACGGAACTTCTTAGCAGGAAGCCGCAACAAACCAACATTTGCCTCTTTACCATAATTTGAGATCTCAGAGGGATTCGAACCCATCATTTCTCTTAGTTCGTAGCTAAGTATTTTATCCAGTTAAACTATGAGACCTTATATAACAAAAAACCTCGTAAGAAATAATCTCACGAGGTTTTTATAGGTGCATGACTATATTAGCTCACGAAATTATTCGTTGTTTTAAACTACTAATACTACTGCGGTTAATTGTTGTCATGTTTTTTATTTTTTAATTTTTTAAATTTGCTATTATTTCTAATATTTCATCTTCGTTGCTTGTTGAGTACTTACGTCCATCAAGAAAATCTATATTTAAAACTGGTAAATGATTACCTTCTCTAATATGTATTAAATTACAATTACAAACACCGTGTCTTTTTATATCTTCTTCTGATAAGAAGCATAATGCTTCTTTTATTTCTTTTAATTTCATGTTTTTTATTTTTTTATTTATACAAATATATATAAAATTTTTCAAAAAAGTTTTTTTATTTTTACCAATGTCTAATAATTCCTGCGACTATAAATATATTTGTTATTATATATATTAAAATAATTCCTGTTCTTATTATAGCTATCATGTCTGCTTCTTTATTATCTTTTCCAGATTTATCCCCAATGGCTTTTGCCCAATATTTCCACATACTATTCTTCGTCATTATATATTTGTTTACAATCTTCGCAATATTTACCTTCGGTAATAAGTTCATCACAAAGTTCACATTTATAATGATTATTTTCTAAAAAGGGAATTTCTCCTCTTCTTTCGTAGTAATCTTCAATACATTGTTTACAAACAGGTTTGTCTTTATTATCTCCTATTTTTCTCCAAGTTTTATTTTCATCTTCTGGTTTAAGAACTTCATCACAATATTTACAGAAGATTTTATCTTCTGTATAATTATCAAATAATTTTAAATATTTCATACACTATATATTATTTTTAATTAAGCAATATTATCACTTGAAGTATCTGTAATTAAATATTTTTTACACAAATTATAATATTTAACACGATCATCTTGTCCAATAAGACCTCCATTTATTTTTTTTGTTATATTAACAAAATCTCCATTATCTGATGATTCTAATAATTTTTTATTAATAGCATATTCCCAGCAAGCAGCATCTAAAGCATATTCATCTGAGGTATGAACTAAATCGGCAGTTTCTTCTATTGATTTATTTAAATATTTAGCATAGGCACTATAACTTTCTTTCCCTGTTAATTGTAAATATCCACCACCTCTATATCTATAACCATCTCCACTTGTGAAATCTCCATTAGACATTCTATTAGCATAAACGGTATTTGCTAATTTTTGTTCATTTTTTACATAATCATTAGCATTTAATTTCCCGTCTTTTCCAGTTAGATTAAATCTTGAAGGCCACACATCAACTATTCTTTGGGCGTGTGTATAATAAAGACTTTCTAATTTTATAGAAAATTCTCCACTTTCATGTAATACTTGTGCAAGAAATGCTTGTAATCTCTTAGGGGTGTCTATTTTATATCTTGGACAAACTTTATTTATTAAATCTGTCATGATACTTGCTTTGTCCTCCTTTAAATTAGGACAAATTTTTTTTAATTCTTCTTTAGTTAGATTCATTTTTTATTTTATTTTTTATTTTAAATATGTATAAATATTTTATTATACACTTGATTTCTTTGTCCATTACATACTTTAGATATAGATGTTTCATTAAGATCTAATTTAATGGCAGCTTCTCTAATGGTATTAAAAATTTCTAAAATATTACCATTATCATCTATAAGAGCACATTTTTTTCTTTTAGGTTCTTTAATTGTTTTTATTTTATTTTTAAAATATAAATCTCTACCTTCATGTAATTTTTCAATTACTTTATTATTTAAAGGTCTATGTTTATTATTTTCTATCATTTTTCTTAAATGAATTAATTGTTTTTCTGATAAACAAATTCCATTTTCTTTCTGTTCTTTATAGAACTTTATTTTACCTTGTCTTATTCTTTCTATTTGTAATTGAGTTCTTTTTTTCCCTCGATTAGTTTCTGCTGATTTTTTATAAGATTCAATAGAACGTTTTTTTCTTTCTTTTTGTTTTGAAATTTTATCTATATTATATTTATATTTGGTATTTTTACCACCTTCTAATATATTTGTTAAATTAAATCCCCATTGTTTAAATTGAGCTATCCAATATATTTCTGATATTTCCCACATAGAATCTTCAACTTCTTCTAATAATTCTATTTTTGGTTTTAAATTGTTATTGATCAAACTTTGAATCCATGATTTACAATATGTTTTAGATTTATTATATAAATGATTATCTAATCTTTTTTCTAATTTTTGAGATGTTTTACCAATATATCTAATTTCATTAGTTAATGGATTTGATAATGTATATATTTTAACCATACAATTTGTTATTTTTTAATATATATTAAAAAATAACAATTACAAATTGAGTAGAAAAAGTAGTATTAATAAAATTAAAAGAGATAATTCCAAATCAAAAAATATAGAAGCGGCTTTAATGATGAATCTTTATGAAAAAGGTCATTCACCAATCACAAGTCATTTTACACATATGGGAATGCAAGAAATGGATATAATTTCAATTAGTAAAGCTGATTACATCTATGAATATGAAGTTAAAATTAGCAAATCTGATTTTTTAGCAGATTTTAAAAAACCTAAACATAAATTATTTAATGAAAAGATAAGTGTTAAAAACTATCTTAAAGAAGGTGTTCAAGATGTTTGGTTTTATACACCTAATTATTTTTATTTTGTAGTTCCTAAAGATTTAGTTACTCTTGATATGATACCTGATTATGCAGGATTAATATATGTGAATGAATTATTTGGGTTTGATATTATAAAAAAAGCACCATTAATTCATAAGAATAAAGCCACACAAAATTTCATTAGACAAATAGGTCATAATTTGATGTGTAAACTAATTTTTAGTAAAAAAAATTAATATATACCCTATAAAGTATTCTATAAAAAGTTTGGGTTTATATAAAAATATGGAATCTTTGAAATAAAAAAAATAAAAAAAAATGAAACACTTAGTAAATTACAAATTATTTGAAAACACAGACGTTGAAGATATGTCTGAAGATGAAAAGATCCAACTGATTGAAGATAACATTGATGCTGTTAAAGAAGCTGATGAAGATGGTATAATATCTGATAATGTATATTCAAAAATTAAAAAAGGTTTAACAAAAACATTAGCGGCAGCTACTATCGCAGCATTAGCGTTAATGACTATGCAAAGTTGTGCTACAAATGGTCCTTGTATAGCGAATCGTCATTATCAAGATTATGGTAATAACTGGCAAAAATATAGACCTGAACCAGGTAGACCTCGTAGTTGGTAAAAAAATAATGAAAAATAAATGAAACACTTAAAAAAAGTAAATGAGTTTTTTGGTGATTACGATCACTTTGATGAAATCTCGCCAGAACAAGCATATCAAGAAGTAGAACAAGAAATGGATCTACCTAGCAAAGAAGATATAAAAGATGAAATAGAATCTGCTTTTGAATTTATTGAAGGAGATGGATTAAATCCATATGAAATGACATTTGATGAGTTTTATAATTGGACTTTATCTAATTTTAGATTGGAACACCCTAAATCTTTTTATGAAAATGAGTTTAAGAGCATAGTTCATAATCCAAATCAATTAGAATTACCTTTTGAAGAGAGTATGAAACATTTAATTACTTTTAATGAAACTTCTAATAAAAAAATTATGGATACTATTGGTTCAAATTTACTTAAACATAAAGAATATGCTAAAAAAAACAAAGTTTCTGTTAATGTTAATAGGGTAGAAAATTTATCTAAAAAATTGGCTGAAAGATTCATAAAAAAATATAATGATCCTGAATTTTATTCAGGAAATAAAATTAGTTATAAAGAATTAGATGAATTAGGTTATTTAAGTAATGAAGAAAAATTCACAGAAGAAGAAATATTAAAAATAAAAGATATTATTCACCCTTTATTACATAGAGGATTTGATATAGAAGAACAAATTGATAATACTTGTATATCTTTATATTTATATAGTAAAATAACAATAAGTCCAAAATTTAATAAGTATTATTATGATGATGATGATGATTTATTACCTTATAACAATGATGATCATGAAATTCGTAAATATTTAAATTCTAATAATAGAAATCAATTCATATTCAATTTAGCTATATTTAAACATTTTGATGATGAATATGAAATTGTTGTTTTAGAAAATGAACGCAAACAAGCTAAACATTATTTTTTAATAGATGGAATAAACGAATTAGTTCAATTCTTAGATAATTTATTAAATAAAAACTAAATTATGATACTAAAATTTCAACAATTCTTCGAATCTAATTATCTAAAAGTTAATTATGATAATGCTAATAATAAAGAAATAATCAATAGTAAAATTAAAAATCTTACCATAGACGAAAAGATTTCCATTATAAAATATAATGGAAATCTTTTTAATCTTAAAGATAGAAAATCTTTACCCCCTGATATACTTGATAAAATATTTAACGGAGGTCTTGGTAAACTTCCCGAAAAAACTATTGACCTAATTTTATTTAATCTTATGCTTAAAGGAAACGTTGAAACACCTCCAAAAAAAGAACCTAAAGAATTTAAGCCTTATATACCTTCACCTGTACCTAATTTACCTGCTACTAATTACGCTAATAAGTTTAAATAGATGCTAAAATAGCATCTATTTTTATACTTCTTATTTTATCTTTAGAATAAAAACTTTGCATATCTATTAATAAACCAGACTTATTAATCTGTTTTTCTTTCGGTAAATAGTCATAAATAACTACATAATCATCATAATTATAATATTCGTTATAATAATCATGATTAATATAATCTAATAGTTCCTTATAATAAGATAACTCATCTTTTATTTTTTGCAAAACTTTATCTTTTCTCATAAAATTATATATTATATCTTTAATGGTTTAGATAATTTTCCAAAAATTAGGCAAATATAACTTCCATTCTTTCCGCAATCGCCATCTTTAACTCTAAATTAGAACTAAAGATACTTGGATCAACACCCAACCCATTCGCTATATTAAAAACATTTTGTATAGCAACTTCATCCATATTTGCTGACCTCATCTTAGCACGATAATCTTCATCAAATAAATATAATACATGCTTTTCTCCCAAAGATTTTGACATCTTTTTTGTAGGATCTTTTAAAGACATTATCTTATCATAATCCCCAAACTCATAATCATAATACTTACCATTATATCGTTTAGCAATATCATTACATAATTCTAAATGTGCTAATTGATCTCTGCCTATAATAACTATATCGGGATCATTTATGATTATATCAGCAGTCATTAATACAGGATATAATAAAAGTCCTAAATCAAATTTAACAGTATCTTTCTTATCTTTAAATTGTGGCATTTTTAAAAGTGTTCCTAAATTCATTATGCAACACAATTTAAAAAAAAGCTCAGTATGTAGAGGATTTTGATGAATTATATTTTTACATCCTAAACGAATTAATTCTTTTTCTGTTATATCTGTTGAGCTATTTGTTGTTAGCGAATGATAGTTCGCTAACATAAATATAACATCATGACCTAACTCTTGATATTCTAGACCTTTTTTTAAACAACCTAAATAATTACCCAGAGTGAGTTTTCCACTATTTTGAACTCCAATAAGTATACGTTTCTTTTTCATTTTAATTAATTTTATACAACAACAGCCAATCCTAAACCTTTTAGGATTATATCTATTGTTAGTTCATCTTCAGATTTTAATACATTTTTAATAAATCTCATTTCGTAAGATTTTTCTTTGAAAAGTGTAATAACTACACTTGTATTAGACCTTTGTATCCAACAATTTCTAAACTCAGGCAATAATGCCAATAACTCTTGTTCTAGATGCATATTTAATAATTTTTAATTTAATAATAAAGCAACCATTTTTCCAAAATTATAACCTCCTATAAAACATAGAATTAATGCTAAAGTACTATGTATAATTAAACCAGGAATTAATAATAAACTTAATAAACTTGCTTTTTGTATTTTTTTCATAATTTGAATTTATATACAATATACATAAAAAAAATCTAATTAAAAAATTAGATTTTAAAATCTTTGAATTTGATTATTCTTAGAGTTTCGTTATTTTTTTTGATAAGGAGAAAATTATCTTTTCCAAATTCATTTTTATACTCTTGTATATCAAAATCATTTGAATATTTTTTTAATAAAATTCTAAATAATCTATATCTTTTATTTGATGATGGTCTAATTTTAAAACGTTGAGCCTTAAACTCTTTAATATAAGTCATTACTTTATCAAAGAAACCTATACCATCTTTAAATGAAATAGAATAAGAATAATGCTTATGCTCATCATGCCATACCGCAAAATCTACAAAATAAGTTTCATTTACCTTATCATTTAGATCTTTTCTAAACATAATTTTATAATTATGACTCATATAGTTAAAATGATATGTTACATCCATATATAATATTGTTTTTATTATATATTAAAATAAATTCTTTAAATTATTAAGGGTTTCAGACGGGATTCAAACCCGCATTAGATACTTTTAGGTATCATTACAGAGCCACAATCTGTTCGGAAGTCAATTACCGGCTACTGAGACCATTTATTTAGCACGAGTGATAGGATTCAAACCTATGTGTAGAATTAATCTAAATGGTTTTGGAGACCATCGCCCTCGATCGCTAGGCTACACTAGTGTATTTTAATTCTGGGTATCGTATGGGATTTGAACCCATGTTGTTTGTTGTTCACTCTTCTTGATTCACAGTCAAGTTCCTTCGACCACTCGGACCAACGACACCATATATCCATTTTTGAAGGTTTTGTCCTTTTTGTAGCCCGCCTTGGATTCAAACCAAGATAGAACACCTTAGAAGGGTGTGGACTTATTCAGTTAGTCAAGCGAGCCATATTTCATTTTTTAATAAGGTTTTGTTCTAATTTGTGACTCCGAAGGGATTTAAACCCTTAACCTATCAGTTAAAAGCTGATTACTCTATCAGTTGAGTTACGAAGTCTTTGTTATATTTATTTTTCTAATTTTAACACCCATTCTTTAATTGCATTGTAAGATACATTATACTTTTTTCCAGTACCACTATAACCTAATTCATTTATGTCTTTTATCAAATTTTCATAATCTGGCCATTCTATCTTTCTGTTTGAAATCCCAAAACATTTAGAACACTGCTTAGCTCTTTTAGATTTTTTATCACCACATTCACAAAATGATAAATCATTTTTTTTATTATTTTTTCCACAATGAGTATCTAAAGTAGCATTACAATTAGGGCAAACTATTCTTAGATTTTCTAATCTGTTATCATCATTAATCCCATTTATATGGTCTAAAATCAAAGACATTTTTTTACCATTCCAATTTTCATCCTGACCACATAATTCACATTTTCTTTCTTTTATTCCTTCATCATATAATCTCTTTTTAAGACTATTTCTACTTGATGTAGAGTTTAGTATTAACATATCATCTAATTCTAACTTAGTATTATTATGTTTTAAGTGTTCTGCTCTTTGCTCTTTTGTGAAAAAATGTTCAGTATTTATATTATACTGCTTAATATACTTTTTCAAAGTGTTGCTATTTCCACATCCTTTTTTTAAGTTCAATTTTGCTAAAACTTCAACATATGTATTGCTTTCACTTACTATTTTTTGTAGTTTTTCTTTATTATTGTAATTGCTACTTTTATTATATCTCAATCCTAATTTTTTAGCCATATCAAAACATGCCCTTGTTGTTCTATCTAATAACTTGCTACATTCTGTAGCTCCTACTTTTTCATAATTTTCTATTAGAATTTTTTCTTCTTCATAATTCCAAGAAGTTCTTTTTATCCTTTTTATCTCATTTGAAGTCATAATTTTATTTTTATTTTATATATTAAAAAATAACTTCTATCTTCTTTATTTTTTTGTGGAAAAGTCGGGTCTTGAGACCGAATCCATACTGCTTCAAAGTATTGCTTTCACAGATTTAAGCTACATTTCCATATTTATTTTGTGTGGACGAGATGATTTGAACACCCGTCATCCTCTCTTCTAAGAGGACACTCTACCAGACTGAGTTACATCCACATATTTATTTTTGTACGTTCTATCAGAGTCGAACTGATATCAAGAGGATTGGAAGCTCTTATGCTAAACCATTACACCAAGAACGTATATTTAACTATTTAACCAAAAACGAAAAAACCCCAAACTCTATTTTTTAATTAAGAGTTTGGGGTTAATCTAACAAGGGATTTTGGTTTTAAGTCGTTAAACAACTTAAACAAAAGCCATTAGATTCCAAACTCTTGGTGCTAAACCAAAAATGGAAGTTAAAATGTTTATGTCTAAATTGTTTTTTCATGATTTTATTATTTAATGTTTTATTACTATTTTTTCTTTTGTTTATATTTTAAAAATTATTTTAGTTCTAATTTACTACCCGATTGGCGTTTTAAGATACTATCTCGTGTTCAATCAGAACTAAAATCTTGAGCAGAATTTCGGGATCAAACCGAATCTATTCCCACTTGGAAGGAGGGTGCACCATCGCTTATGCGTATTCTGCGTATTTTGTTTTTATATTTTCATATAAAAACTTTGTTGCGGGTACAAGATTCGAACTTGTGGTTTCCTTTTGGGAAACTTCGGCTTATTAGTTTTTTGGTAATTTACTTATACCAAGTGGAGACCGATGAGATAGACCTGACTTCTCAAACCCGCTATTTATCTTTTATCGTTAATGTATATATAAAATATCTACATCTTCCTTTTCCTTTTCATTTATTTATACAAATATAAGAAATATTTTTAAAAAAACCAAAATTAATTTCTTTTTAATTAT
>Ga0214192_1000332_pt1 | contig 30065 bp, 31 predicted proteins | sample TroBogEpilimnion_44_FD_153030 | JGI IMG/M metagenome (GOLD analysis project Ga0214192, IMG submission 153030) | Freshwater microbial communities from Trout Bog Lake, WI - 29JUL2008 epilimnion | ecosystem: Environmental > Aquatic > Freshwater > Lake > Epilimnion/Euphotic zone | place: Trout Bog... | reverse complement strand
AACCAAAGTAATAAAGCTGTTATTACCCGTTTGTTCATAATGTTCTCTTTTTTTTGTTAAAAGCAATTACACATTTTTGATGTGCAGTGTTTAGAGTCATTGTCAGTGTAGATAGTCTTAAATAGGTTCTCACTCAATCCGCTAATTATAGACTGATGCTCTAATGATATGAACATCTCGATAGCGTAAGATTACTTGATTTCGTTCACTAGTAATTCTGTAATCTTGCTTGTTACACCTTGATTTTTCAAGATAAAATTCTTTCCGTTAGTTGTGAGCTTTATTCTGTAACCATTATCTTGGTACAAAATATTTACAGCATCTGCTACTTCATTCATATTGCTACATTGTATGGCAGCTTCCTGTTCTAGAATTTCTTTGGCGATGGTTTTGAAATGATGCATGTGTGGACCAAACAATACCGGTGTTCCGATGGCGGAAGCTTCAAGAACATTATGGCCACCGCTAGGTACCATACTTCCACCAACAAATGCGATATCAGTAGCGGCATAAAATGTTTTTAATTCGCCCAGTGTATCAGCTAAATAAACATCCGTTTCATGATTACAAAGTTCATTTAAAGTTCTGGTTGCTACCTTAAGATTAGCCTGTTCACAGGCTTTTTTGACGGTTTTAAATCGTTCTGGGTGTCTAGGGGCAATGACTAGCAGTAACTCAGGAATGTTATTTTTTAGCTGTTGGTAGATATTAAAAAACAACGCTTCTTCTTGTTCGTGTGTACTGGCGAGCAACCAAACCCATCGATCAGGGAATGTTTTTTTTCGCAGTGCTTGTCCAGCGTCTAAAAGCCGCTTGTCGACGGGGGTGTCAAATTTTATATTGCCCATCGTGACAATTTTATCAAGGTTGGCGCCAATAGAGATATAGCGAAGTCTATCTTCATCGCTTTGCGTTGCAATCAATTTGATTTGCTCTAAAGCTGGTACTACCAGTGCCGATAATTTTCGATAATTACGAGAGGAATTCTCCGATAAACGTGCGTTTATTAGATAAAGTGGTATTTTTCTTTTGCCGCAAGCAGCATACAAATTTGGCCAGATTTCGGTTTCCATGATGACTGCAATACGCGGTTTGAATTTTTTAAAGAATCGATCAACGGTATCGGGCAAATCATAGGGCAGATAAACATGAGTTACGCTTTCTTTCAGTGTTTGTTGAACTCTGCGAGACCCCGTAGGAGTCGTTGTTGTAACTAAAAGTTTTAAATCAGGATTGCGAGCTTGGATTTGTCGAATTAAAGGAAACAAAGATTCAGCTTCGCCTACGGATACAGCATGAAACCAAATATCAGTGTCAGGAAAGCTTTTTTGATAGATGGCTAAACGTTCAAACCATCGAAATCGATAATCGGGGTTTTTAATGCTACGCCAAAGCAGTCGCAGTAAAATTAAAGGTAGAAGTAAGTAAAAAAAAACGCTATAAACAAAGCGCATAAAACATCCGGCTCGGTTAAAAACGAAAGTATTATTGCACGTTTGCAAGCAAAACCATGAAAGAACACAAAAAGCCTCTATATCTTGGCTTTTTGCGTCTTTCAGGTTTTCATGATGCCACTTTACCTTGTAATTAGGTTAAGTAAGGAGTCGCCAGAATGAATGACTCTGTCAATCAATTAAGCTTCTGGAATAATTTTAACAGCCAAAGTAACGACAACATCAGAGTGCAAAGTGATATCAATGTTGTAATCACCAATATGGCGAATGGCACCATGTGGCAATCTTACTTCGTGCTTTTCAATAGCAACCCCAGCTGCGTTAATGGCTTCAGCAATGGCGTGTGTGCCCACTGAACCGAATAAACGACCTTCGTCTCCTGCTTTGTGAGCAATAACAACGTTAAGTTTAGACATTGTTTCACCGCGCGCTTGCGCTGCTTTAAGTTTTTCTAAAGCGGCTTTTTCAAGTTCAGCTCTGCGTGCTTCAAATTCAGCAATTTTAGAGGCTGTAGCGGGCACTGCTTTGCCTTGTGGAACTAAATAATTTCTACCATAGCCTGACTTAATAGTAACTTTATCTCCTAGGTTACCTAAGTTTGCCACTTTTTCAAGAAGAATGACTTCCATTTTTTAATACCCTCAATGTGTTTCGGATTATTACCGATTAATTTTTTTACGCCTTTGGCGTGTTGGATGTCGAATATTTTTTTCGTAAGTTCAGCCATTTATCACTTAAGCCAATCAGTGCAACCGGCAAAAGAGCATGAGGTATCAGAAATAAAGTGATGTAAAACATGGGAATCGCAAAACGCGCCAATTGCATAGTAGAAAAAATAATATGCAATATGGCTGTTCCGATTAATGCATACAGTACAAATAGCACAATGACTATATTCCATAAGACTTCAGAAAAAATTCCATTAGTCACAGCTGCTAGAACAATACTGACAATACTAGCAATAGTTAGAGGCAAATGTGCTGTAAGTGACAAGAATTCTTGTCGGAAACCGCCCGGATTATATAGGTTTGCCTGCCACCAACGTCCCAGAAACAAACCAAACAGTAAGCTGGAAATTGTGCCTGCAGCAGCAATGCCGGTCATGTAATGCGCCAAAATTTCAATTTTTTCTTGAGCATCAGGTGGAACATCATCCGGTAACATCTGTTTTAAAAGTTGTTGCCAGATTAATGCCAAATCAGAGCTATATAAATAGCCGATTAACACACCCAGAATACCCAATGATACCGCTATTTCAATTGCTAGAGATAAGTGTCTACCTTCTCTAAGTACAATGCCAATTAGCCAGACTGGTAGCCATAAAACCAATGCGTACAGCAATGCAAATTGATAATTGTCTAGTAACAGTAATCCTAATAAACCGGCAACAATACTTGAGCAGGCTAACACCCAGAATCCCTCAAAAGCACCTAACCTTAAGGTGACCAAGGCAACTGAAGCCGAACTTACAACACTGATGGGGGGCATCACTAATGACACAATTGCCAGTGTCGTGGCAACTAGCATAGCCTGAGTTCTGCCTCGCATGATATAAGCTGCTAACCAATTCATCGTTGCCCCCCTTTTGTTATTTTCTGTGCTATTTATGAGCGTCGCAGAAAGGCAGTAAAGCAATATAGCGAGCTCGTTTAATAGCAACGCATAACGCTCTCTGTTGTTTTGCGCTAGTTCCTGTAATACGACTAGGAACAATTTTACCCGTTTCAGTAATGTAATCGCTTAATAAGTCCAGATCTTTATAATCAATCTGTGAGCCGCTTTCAGACTCTGAATGCGAAATTTTTTTACGTCTAATGTTACGTGCCATAATGATTCTTTTGCAGTTAAATTAAGTTAAAAGTTATTCAGCAGAAAGATCTTCAATATCAAGATCTTCATCGATAGCATCTAAGTCTTCGACGCTAGCAAGTTCTGCCGCTGCTACAGCTGCGGCAGCTTCTTTGGCAGCCGCTTCTTTAGCGCGAGACTCAGCCAGTTTGCTTTCCTCTGCAGTTGCAATGGCAATAGCTGATAATTCTGTAACCGCCTGTTTCTGCAATAATGTCAAGCTTCTCAAAATAGCATCGTTGAAGCGAAAAGTACTTTCCAGTTCGTCCAAAGTAACTTGATCGCATTCAATATTCATTAACACGTAATGTGCTTTATAAAGCTTTTTGATAGGGTAAGCTAAATGTCTTCTACCCCAATCTTCTAATCGATGTATCTTGCCAGAAGCGCTTTCAATAGTGGTTTTGTAGCGCTCAATCATGGCGGGAACCTGACTGCTTTGGTCAGGATGAACTAAAAATACAATTTCGTAATGACGCATAGTTTCCTTTCGGTTAAAGCCTTCCCTTAGTAACAAAGGGTAAAGCAAGGATGGCGGTAGCCAGTTGAACTCGCTATTATAGCTTTTTCTTTTTTGTTTTTAAATAATTATTTGTTTTCTAAAGGTTAGCAATCTGATTAGTTACTATTGTACAAAATGGGACAATCATTGGTTTGAATTAATCCAAGTGCTGAAAATAATAAATTGAAACTTGACAAAAAATCTGCATCGTAGACACTAGCAAAGTTTTAACAACTCAAGAGACCCTCTTTGAACGAAATGCCTCTTAGTATGCTTTTTGGCATACTTATTCTAATGTTGATTCTATCTGCCTTTTTTTCTGGATCGGAAACGGCTTTGATGTCACTTAATCGGTATCGTTTACGCCATTTAGTGAAATTAAAACATCCTGGTGCAATGAGAACCTATCATTTACTACAGCGTCCGGAACGTTTGATTGGTCTAATTTTACTCTGTAACAATTTCGTTAATACCTTTGCGGCATCCATTACTACGGTTATAGCTATACGGTTATACTCTGAAGAAGAGTCTGCGATTGCTATTTCAGCAGGTATTTTAACGATTGTTATGCTCATTTTTTCTGAGGTATCACCGAAAACATTGGCAGCTATCAAACCAGAGCAGCTGGCTTTTTCTTCTTCTTGGATTTACACCCCTTTACTCAAGTTGTTTTATCCTATCGTGTGGTTTGTTAACCTGTTCGTCAGCCTGATATTAAGAATTGTTGGCGTCGATATAAAAAAGAATCATCACGATTCATTGAATAAAGACGAATTGAAAAGCATTATTACTGAAGCAGAAAGTTTAATGCCGTCCCGTTATCAAAAAATGCTATTGGGAATACTGGATCTTGAATCGGCAACTGTAGAGGACATCATGACGCCGCGTCATGAAATTGTTGGTATTGATCTTGAAGAGCCCATTGAAGATATTATTAAACAAATTAAAAATAGTCCTCATACCCGACTGGCTGTCTATAAAAAAAGTATAGATAGAATTATCGGTTTTTTACATCTTCGCAAGGTTTTGATGCAAATTGATCACGCCGATTTTGATAAGCAAGCAATTATTAGTTTGTTATCCAAACCCGTGTTTATTCCCGAAAGCACGCCAGTTCATACTCAGATGCTTCGGTTTAAAAATGAGAAAATACGCATTGGTTTGGTCGTTGATGAATATGGCGATGTCCAAGGATTAGTGACACTGGATGATTTATTACAGGAAATAGTGGGCGAATTAATAACCGATGATGCCAGTGCTGCTCGCGAGCAGAGTGATGGTAGCTTGTTAGTGGATGCCAATATTACTATCAGAGAACTCAATCGCATTACCCAGTGGGCATTGCCAACAGAGGGACCGAAAACGCTCAATGGGCTGATTATCGAATTAATGGAAACTATTCCAGAGCCGGGTGTCAGCATAAATTTACACGGCTATCCGATAGAAATTATAAAACGAGACAAAAACACAGTTAAACAGGTTAGATTTTTACCAAAAAAATAATTCAAAGTTTTCTTGGCAATTAAATCCCCACCGATTCTCAATAATCAAGTCGTAATTGAGTAGCTAATCAGTTAAAATGATCGGCTATCGTTTGTTATTTTAATAAACAGAGCATCATGCGCCCGTAGCTCAGCTGGATAGAGCGCGGCCCTCCGGAGGCCGAGGTCAGAGGTTCGAATCCTCTCGGGCGCGCCATCTTTAGAATAGAATGATGGTTATCAATCCATATTTTATTGATCCCCCTCTCCACCTTCTTTTACTCATTCATAATGACAGCAATTTTTATTGATTTAGATATTAACTTCTATTAATGGCAATAAAATTATTTTAGAAATAGCATCAGATGATTGTTTCTATTTAGTTTAGATCATCGTATTCAATATAAAATATCATCAAAAGCAAATTTAGGGCACTTTAAAAAATGACAACCATCACACCTTATGATGTTATTGGCGGGGAACAAGTCATTATTCACTTGGTTGACCGATTTTACTTCTATATGGATACCTTGCCAGAAGCACAAGGAATTCGAGCCATGCATCAATCTGATCTTACCTCTGCAAAAAGCAAGTTGTTTAAGTTTTTGTCGGGTTGGTTGGGTGGTCCAAATTTGTTTATCGAAGAGTTCGGTCATCCAATGTTGCGAGCTCGTCATTTAATGTTTGCAATTGGTGAATCGGAGCGAGATCAATGGATGTTATGCATGAATAAAGCACTCTCGGAAATAACAATGGATTCACGTTTGCGAACTAATTTGCATAGTGCGTTGCAACAGTTGGCAACACATATGATCAATCAAGAAACAGATCAATGAACTAGATTAATGTTCAACAAATACAATGGGCTAACCTATCCATTTTAGTTACTGTAAGGGCTGGGTATATTGTTTTAAAATTGAGGGGCATGTAACAATTTATTGCAAATCATTTTATCCATCGTTTTGATATCATAAATACAGTTTAATCTTGATTTGTTTTTGTTTATCAACTGATTTCTTTTTATGAAATGAAGAATAAGCAATATTTTAATTTGTTAAATTATTAGGTATATGACTTTTATTGTTTAATAGAATTGAAAACTATAGTTAAATAGAGCATAGAAATGCTTGCAAAACAAAATTTTATGTTAGTTTAATTATAGTTTACTAATAGCTGGGTAAAATAATTTGATAAATTTTATGACAGCCTATGATCTTCAAGTGGCTCGATTCTTTAGGTTTTCATCCTTAATATTGTTATTTTCTATCACAGGAGTAGCTTCATCGGAAACGCTTACGTTAGAACAGCTCCTTGATTTGTTACAACAAAACAATCCTTCTTTATTCAGTGCCGAAGCGGACAAAAATTTTGCCGTAGGTGCTATGAAAACAGCTAAACAATACCCTAATCCTGATATGGATATTGGTGGAGGGTTAGCAATGGGGCTCGGTCAAGGGGCATTAAGTGGTTCTGCGCAACAGTTTTATATGTCTCAGCCACTTGATTTGCCGTTCGTTCGAGAGGCTAGGCGTTTGGTTGCCGAAGCGGGTATCAATTCAGCCGAGCAGGCACGTGATGCGGTATGGCTAATTATTCGTGCTAAAACTCGGCAAGCGTTTTACGAAATATTGCGTCGTCAGGCAGAATTAGTAATCTGTCAAGATAATGAACATTTGCTAGAGCAAATTCGTAACAAAGTTGCCTTAAAGGTTGAGGTAGGTGAAGCCGCTAAATATGAAGAAGTGAAGGCAGAAGCAGAATTATTGAATGCAGTTAAACTTCGAATGAGTGCAGTGGTTTTAGTTGATGATGCTAAATTCGCTTTACGAGCTTTATTTTCTAACGGCTTATCTAGTGATTTTACTATTCAAGGTGAGTTGCCTAAGCCACCCATGCAATTACCTAGTCTTGATAGTCTCCAAGAAACGGTCATGTTGCAGCAGCCTTTGCTACAGAAAGTTCACGCTGAAATCAATAAGGCTCAGGCACGAGTACACTTAGAGCAGCAAATGCGTTATCCACAACCTGTTTTGAAAGCGGGCGTTGAAAGCGACCCAGGATTGCAGCAATGGCGAATAGGTGTTTCGGTTCCACTCCCTATATGGAATCAACGACAGGGACCCATCGCTGAGGCACAAGCGCATTTACAACATATTGAAGCAGAAGCAACAGAAATACAGTTATCAGTGTTACGTGAATTGCAACATGCTTATAACAGCTATTTGATAGCAGATAAACAAGTAAACGTTTTTGAAACAGGCTTATTAAAACAGGCAGAAAAGGCATTACAGGTAGCCGAGTCAGCTTATCGATTAGGTGCACGAGGTATTCTTGATTATCTGGATGCTCAACGGACTTTTCGAAGTGTTCGTAATGATTATATTAATGCACGTTTTGATAGAGAGAATGCATTGATTGATCTTGAGCGTTTGAGCGCAGAAGATTTTAAAAGGTAAATATGAAAAACACCTATAGTCTACCGGTAAAGTTGATAACTTTAATCATGTTCATAAGTTGTTTAGCGAATGCCAATGAGAGCCCAGTTTTTATTGTGAATGCCAATCCAGTGCTTTTAAAACAGCTCAAAATTGAACAAATCCAATTTCAAAACGTTGCTGATTCACTTCGATTGTCGGCGCGAGTTGAGTTAGATCAGAAACGAGTCGCTAGAATTGGTGCGTCAGTTAGTGGGCGAGTGACTGAAATCAATGCCGAACTAGGGCAATCGGTAAAAATGGGTGAGCGACTGGCGTTGATTAATAGTAATGAATTAGGAAAAGCGCAATCAGATTACCTAAAAGCAAGTTCTCAAGTTAATCTTCGTCGTTTAGCGGTGCAAAGAGCAGAGCGATTATTAAATAGTGACGTTATTGCGGCAGCTGAATTGCAAGATCGACAAGGGATTTTGAATGAAGCTGAAGTGGATTTAAAAGCTGTCAGTGATCAATTACGCATAATGGGTATGAATGAAAAGGATTTGCAACGATTATCAAAGGATCGGAGTATTTATTCTTTTTCTCCGGTAACTTCTAATATAGAAGGCATCATTATTGAGCGACATATTATGTTGGGTGAAGTGGTTCAGCCTACCGATAGTTTATTCACTGTAGCGAATTTGTCCCAGCTTTGGCTAGTAGCTGAAGTGCCTGAGCAACAGGCGCATTGGGCGCGAGAAGGTGATCAGGTACAGGCAGAAATACCCGCTTTGCCAGATAGTTTGTTTAACGGACAGCTCATTTATGTTGCCGACTTGGTTAATCCTGAAACCCGAACGGTTACTGTACGCATGGCATTAGCTAATCCAAAAAGGCTGCTAAAACCTCAAATGTTAGCGACTTTAAAAATCAGCAAACTGGGTTCGCAACTGCTAGTCGTGCCAAGTCAAGCTGTGGTCAGAGACAATGATGAGGATTATGTCTTTGTACAAATTGAAAACTCACGTTTTGAATTACGTCCAGTGCGTCTTGGTCATGAAGAAAATAGCGTAAGACCCGTGTTAAATGGTTTAAAGATGGGTGATCTTATCGTAACTGATGGTGCTTTTCATTTGAATAATGAACGATTGCGCGGCAATTTGGAATAGTTGATGATTAACAGTTTAATCAAGACTGCGCTTAATCAAAGAATTTTAATAGTTGTATTGGCTGTTGTTTCGGTTGTCTTGGGTATTCATGCGCTCCAGCGATTATCTGTAGACGCTTTTCCAGATGTGACTAATATTCAGGTGCAAATTGCAACATCGGCCAACGGACTTTCGCCAGATGAGGTAGAAAGACTGGTTACCGTACCCTTGGAAATTGCCATAGCCGGATTGCCGGGTTTGGAAGAATTGCGCTCGTTAAACAAAAATGGTTTATCTTTGATTACTTTGGTTTTTAATGATGCCACTGATGTCTACTTCGCAAGGCAATTGGTAATGGAGCGCCTGATCGAGGTAAAACAACAAATGCCTGCTGGAGTCAATCCAGTTCTGGGTCCAGTATCAACGGGATTAGGTGAAGTCTATCAATACACTTTGGAACGTGAAGATGACGGGCAACGCGAATTGAGTGAACAGGAATTGCAACAGCGTCGGGAAATTCAAGATTGGGTTGTGCGTCCATTATTACGTTCTATTCCTGGTATTGCCGAAATAAATTCTCAAGGGGGCTATGTAAAACAATATCAGGTATTGATTAATCCTGATCGTTTAAATCATTACCACATAACACTTAATGAGGTTTTTAGTGCCTTAGCGAATAACAATGCTAATAGTGGTGGAGGTGTGTTACCCCATTATGCCGAACAGTATTTAATTCGTGGTGTAGGTTTGATTAATAATTCCGAAGATATCGGCAATATTGTACTCAAAGAAGAGAACAGTGTACCTGTACATATGCATGATGTTGCTGAAATAGAAATCGGACATGAAACTCGCACTGGCGCAGTGATTAAGAACGGTTATACCGAATCGGTGGGGGGGATTGTTATGATGTTGCGTGGTGGCAATGCGAAAGAAGTAGTTGATCGAATTAAAGATCAAGTAGCCACTATTAATATCAAAGGCATTTTACCCAATAGTTTGAAAATAGTACCTTATTATGATCGTAGTGATTTGGTTAATGCGGCTTTGCATACTGTCATTCATGTACTGCTTGAAGGTATTTGTTTGGTTGTCATTGTGCTTTTTCTATTTCTTGGTGATATTCGGTCTAGTTTGATTGTAGTGGGTACTTTAATTGTTACGCCGCTAGTTACGTTTATTATTATGAACGCACTGGGTATTTCTGCTAATTTAATGTCTTTAGGTGGTTTGGCTATTGCTATTGGCTTGATTGTCGATGGTTCTGTTGTGGTTGTAGAGAATGCATTTCGTTTGCTCGGCGAACGTAAAGGGCGCAGGACTAGTCGGGTTCAAGTTGTCTTGCTTGCTGCGCAGGAAGTAGCTACACCTGTGTTGTTTGGGGTTGGTATCATCATTTTGGTATTTTTGCCCTTGATGACACTTCAGGGTATGGAAGGAAAAATGTTTGCTCCGTTAGCCTATACCATTGCCATCGCTTTACTAATTTCACTGATTATGTCGCTGACATTATCTCCCGTACTGTGTTCTTATTTATTGGAAGGTAAAGATACCGAACATGAGACACGCTGGATTGCGGCTATAAAACGTCAATATCTAACGTTATTAGTTTGGTCTATGGCTAATCGGGTGAAAGTAGTTAGTATTGCCGTGATAATTTTTTTAGGTTCGTTGCTATTAGTACCTATGTTGGGTACATCCTTTATGCCTGAAATGAAAGAGGGTTCAATTGTTCCGGGGATTACTCGAGTTCCCAACATTTCATTGGAAGAAAGCATTAAAATTGAAAAACTGGCAATGAAGTTAGTGATGGGAATTCCGGGTGTTAAATTGGTTGTATCAGGAATAGGTCGCGGCGAAAGTCCAGCAGACCCTCAGGGGCAAAATGATTCAACGCCTATTGTTTCTCTAACGCCTCGTACAGAATGGCCACAGGGATGGACTCAAGATACTATTGTTGACGCAATACAAGAAAAATTAAACGCCAATCTTCCTGGTGTGCAAATAATTATGGCGCAACCAATTTCTGATCGTGTAGATGAAATGGTAACAGGCGTGCGTTCGGATGTTGCTGTAAAAGTATTCGGTGATGATCTATCTGAATTAAAAAAAATAGCCGATTTAATAGCGGCAATAGCCAGTAAAGTGGTTGGAAGTCGTGATATTCGTGTTGAACGTCTTACTGGGCAGCAGTATTTGAATATTACCATTGATCGTCAAGCTATCGCTCGTCATGGGCTTAACGCATCTGATATTCATGATGTTATTGAAACAGCAATTGCAGGAAAAACGGCAACTGAAATTTATCAAGGGGAACGGCATTTTTCAGCAATAGTTCGTATGCCAGAAGAATTTCGGAACAATATATCTGCTATTGATGCGATTATGTTGACTTCACCTAATGGTGCCCGTGTGCCATTGGGCGATGTTTCTCATATTACCTTGAATGATGGTCCAGCCCAGATTAGTCGAGAAATGGGTAAGCGCAGGATTGTAATTGGCATGAACGTTCATGAACGAGATTTAGGTGGATTTGTTAACGAATTACAAGCTGTTGTCAGTCGCGATTTGAAATTGCCGGAAGGATATTATTTACAGTGGGGTGGACAATTTCAAAATATGGAGCGAGCTTTAGGTCATTTAATGACAATTGTGCCTGTGACTATCGGAGCAATTTTCTTTTTGTTATTTATGTTATTTAAATCGGTACGTTTTGCCGCGCTCATTATTTTAGTACTGCCTTTTGCGTCAATTGGCGGCATAATAAGCCTGTTTGCTACCAGTGAATATTTATCAGTACCCGCATCAGTGGGCTTTATTGCCTTATGGGGGATTGCGGTATTAAACGGTGTTGTGCTGATTTCTTATATACGTAATTTACGCGCTGGTGGTCTTTCTCAGGTACAGTCTATCTATCAAGGCTGTGAGCAACGTTTTAGACCTGTGATGATGACTGCAACCGTAGCTTTATTAGGACTAGTACCGTTTCTATTTTCGACAGGACCGGGTTCTGAAGTTCAAAAACCGCTTGCTATTGTTGTTATAGGAGGATTAATCAGCTCAACGATTTTAACGCTTATTGTTCTGCCTGTTTTATATAGATGGTTTGATAAAATGGAATAAGTTTGTAGCTAAAGTAGTTATAAATATTATTAAGTTAATCCAAACTAAAGGGTTGATGTCTTTCTAAATTAAGTTGATTGATAATGCCAGTAGTTTCAGGACGAATGCCTCGCCAAAGGTAAAATGCATCTGCTGCTTGTTCTACCAACATTCCTAATCCATCAAGACTTTTACGGGCGTTATTTTCTTGACCCCAGCGAACAAATGCTGTCGCTTGATTGCTATACGACAGATCATAACAAATGGTTTCCTTAGTCATTAAGTTTTTCGATAGTAAGGGTAACTGATTGTTTAAGCTGGCGGAGGTTGCGTTAATAATTAAGTCAAAGGTTTTTCCAGAGAGTTGATCAAAACCACAGCCTTGAATGGCGGCTATGGAAGCAAATTCGCTAGCAAGATTGATTGCTTTCTCGATAGTTCGATTAGCAATGACTAGCTGTTCAGGCATTTGTTCGAGTAAAGGTGCAATGATACCGCGCGATGCGCCTCCAGCACCCAGAACTAAAATCTTTTGACCGACCAAGGTAATGGAATAATTGCTAGTTAAATCGGTTATTAATCCACAGCCATCTGTATTGTCACCGAGTATCGAGCCATCAGCTTGCAGAGCCAAAGTATTCACAGCCTTGGCTAATTGAGCGCGGGCTGTTTTTTGTTGAGCATAATGCCAAGCTAGTTCTTTTAATGGGACGGTACAGTTAATGCCTTTACCGCCTTCCTCAAAAAATCGATTCACGCAATGAGTAAACTGTTCAGCAGAAACTTGTTGTGCGTGATAGCTCAACAATTGTTGCGTTTGTTTGGCAAAAAGTTGATGAATTCGAGGCGATTTGCTGTGGTTTATCGGATCACCGAAAACGGCATAACGATCGGGTATAGTCATAGGTTAAATATTATCGTTTAAAGAAGTTAAGGTGTTATTCTTGCAGCCATTGAGCTACAGCTTTTGCAAAATAGGTCAGGATTGCATCACTGCCCGCACGCTTAAAAGCTGTTAGCGATTCTAATACCACTTGACGTTCATCCAGCCAGCCATTCATGCTAGCCGCTTTAATCATGGCATATTCACCGCTTACTTGGTAGGCAAAAGTTGGAACGCCATATGTATCTTTAATTCGACGAATAATATCTAAATAAGGCATACCTGGTTTTATCATGATGATATCGGCACCTTCTTGTAGATCAAGTTGAACCTCACGTAATGCTTCGTCAGAATTGCCAGGGTCCATCTGATAACTGAATTTGTTACTTTTGCCTAGATTACCCGCTGAACCAACGGCATCTCTAAAAGGACCATAAAAACTGGAAGCATATTTAGCTGAATAAGCAAGGATCCGCGTATTGGTATGGTGGGTTGATTCAAGTGCTTGTCTTATAGCACCGATGCGTCCATCCATCATGTCTGAGGGCGCAACGATATCAGCTCCGGCTTCAGCGTGAGATAATGCTTGTTTAACTAGAATGCTTGTAGTTTCATCATTAATTACATAACCTTCGGCATTGATGAGTCCATCTTGACCATGAATGGTATAGGGGTCTAAAGCTATATCAGTGATAATTCCTAGTTCGGGAACGGCTTTTTTTAAGGCTTTGACGCTACGTTGAATTAATCCGTTTGGATTATAAGCTTCTTCAGCGTATTCGGATTTATGTTCTTTTGCAATAACTGGAAATAAGGCAATAGCAGGAATACCGAGAAGACATAATTGTTCTGCTTCTTTTAGCAGACAATCCAGCGTTAATCTTTCAATGCCAGGCATAGAAGTAATTGCCTGTCTTTGGTTATAACCTTCGCTGACAAATACAGGATAAATTAAGTCATCAACAGAAAGGCTGTTTTCACGCATTAAGCGTCTAGAAAAATCGTTATAGCGCATTCTCCTCATGCGTGTCATAGGGAAATTGATGTTATTATAAATAATCTGGTTCATAGATTTAGGTTTTGTGATTATTTTAGTCATAAAAATACGTTATTAGAGGTCATTTTAGAGGATTTTATGAAGGCTAAGCACTATATATTATTTGGGTTATTGGCAATATTATTGAATTTGTTATCTATTGAGCGAGTGTTCGCTACCGAATTGTTGCCTCCACAACAGGCTATACAAGTTGCTTCAGCGCAGTTACAAGAAAAATTGCAAGATAAATCCTTTACTAAGGATTTTATGAAAATTACTCAATATGTGAATCAGGTTATCAATCCTTATACCGATTTTGAGCGTATTGCTGCATTAGTTTTAGGGAAAGCATGGAAGTCTGCAACGGACGATGAACGAGAGCGTTTTAAACATGAATTTCAGACTTTATTAGTCAGAACTTATTCGCGTGCATTTGTTGAATTTAAAGAGTGGTCGGTACGGTTTTTACCTTTAGAGATGGAACAAGGGGCTACAAAAGTTTTGGTTAAAACTCAAGTCTTACAGCCTGGAATCCAACCAATAGGTGTTGACTACCGTATGGCCTTAGCAGATGGGCAATGGAAAGCTTACGATATTATGATTGAGGGGGTAAGTTTAGTAACTAATTATCGAACTACATTTAGTAATGAAATGCAATCTAGAGGGTCTTTAAACGCTATCATAGAAGGTCTTGTAAAGCGAAATGCGGAAGCACTGGCAGCTAAACCAGCTAATAATTCCTGATAGCTTGCAACACATTTTTTAATGTTCATAAAGATGCTTTTCAAAAGTAAACAATTTAAAGATTAGTTTTAATATTAACAGTAATGCTTTTATGACAAGCTATCACGCCTTATATTCTAGTTTGCGCGATGCTAAAGTTGATGCTTGGGCTGATTTATTGCCTTTACAATTAGCATCAGCATTTGACGTTAAAAAGCATAGCGATTTAGCTAATTGGTTGTTGCTAATTGAAGCACTTCCTGTGTTATCGACAGAACATCGGCTATTAGCCGATACTGTTCAAATTGGTGTTGCCAACGACATTAATGATGAGTGCCGAAAACAGTTAACCCAGCAATTGAAATCGCTTCACCCATGGCGCAAAGGACCTTTTAGTCTTTTTGGTATTGATATTGATACCGAGTGGCGTTCAGACTGGAAATGGCAGCGGTTGGAGAGACATATTGCACCACTAGACTATCGATTAGTTCTGGATGTAGGTTGTGGCAATGGGTATCATTGTTGGCGTATGTTGGGGTTGGGAGCAAAACTAGTGATAGGTATTGATCCTATGCTGCTCAATGTAATGCAATTTCAGTTAATTAAGAAACTTTATGGAGTTGATGCGCCAATCTATGTATTGCCTTTAGGGGTTGAAGATGTGCCGTTTGGTTTAGGGGTTTTTGATACGGTATTTTCGATGGGGGTATTGTATCATCGTCGATCTCCAATGGATCATTTGTTGGAATTAAAAGCGTGTTTGCGCTCTGGTGGCGAGCTGGTTTTAGAGACATTAGTGATTGATGGGCATTCTGAAACAGTATTGGTACCAGAAAGTCGATATGCAAAAATGCGTAATGTTTGGTTTTTGCCCAGTTGCGAGGCATTGATTAGTTGGATGAAGCGTTGTGGTTTTATCAATATTCGTCTGGTTGACGTGACGGTAACTAGTCTACAAGAACAGCGCAGCACTGAATGGATGCGTTTTCATTCTCTACAGGATTTTCTAGATTCTGAAAATCAACAACTAACTTGCGAAGGTTTACCGGCGCCTAAACGTGCAATCATAATTGCTAATACGCCTTAAGTTCATTATTAAAGGTTATAAACAGAATGGGACGATACGAGCCAAAGAGATATCGAAGATCAAAACGTTCGCGTTATAGTGTTGCAGAAGATGAATTGGTCACTAAGCCTAAACGAAGTGTTTTTAGTGTCTTTGTTGTCGTTATTTTGTTAGTTACGGCTATAGCGTTAGGTTTTTTCTTAGCGAAATTGAGTGATGGGTTGATAAATGTTGATGCGATACTGAAGTCTTTCAATACCAAGAAAATTCAGTTGGTTGAGCAAATGAGCCAAAATAAAGCTGATCCAGTTAAGAAAGCAGAGCTCCAGCCCAAATCTGATCAAAATCATTTTGAGCAGACCGAATTGCCCATAAAAATTATTTTGCCTGAGTTAGACAGTAGCGACGAACCAATTCGCGAAGCATTGGTTTCGGCAACTCCGCAGTTAGAAAGCTATTTAAATACAGGGCAAATTATTCGCAAATATATGCAAATTGCCAATGATTTTTCTCAGGGAAATCGGGTGACAAAGCATTTGGGCTTTTTAAAGCTTCATCAAGTTTTTATGGTAGATTCGAAGGGCACTCAAACAGTGATTGCGATGCAGAGTTACCAACGTTATAACACTTTGGCTGCAGTCATTGATGCTATTAATATTCCTGCAACGTTGTCTGTGTACAAAAAATTCAGGCCATTATTATTACAGGTTTTTTCTGAGTTTAGTTATCCAGATGGCTATAATTTGGATGATATTTTTATTAAAGCAGCAACCCAGATTTTATCGGCTCCTATTATTGAAAAGCCAATTCCGGTAATAAAAGTATCTTCGTATTACAAATTTGCAGATCCTGAATTGGAAGCACTCAATCCGGTTCATAAACAAATATTACGAATGGGTGCAGAAAATACTCGTTTAATTCAGAATAAAATTCGTATCTTGGTAGGTGAATTGGTTAATTCTAAAGAATAAAAATTATTTTTTAATAGATTACATGCTCAAGTCTACATCTAATATAGATTTAGCGTTTAGAGCCTTGGTTAATTGAATCGCTATCGTTAAGCAAAATGTCTGCTTTATTTTTCTCAATTAATTTTTTTCCAATACCTTTAACTGGTATAAGCTCATCAGTGCTTTTAAAAATGCCTTTTTCTTTCCGATAGTTAACAATTGCTTCGGCTTTTTTGATACCAATGCCAGCTAAAGCATCTGCAATAGATTGGGCATCTGCAGTATTAATATTAACTGGCGCGGCAAATGTATTCAGAGAGTAAAGTGAAAGTAATAAAAATAGTGTTTTCATTTTTTAGGTTCTGTTGTTGTATGTGCTAAGTTTTCAAGGCTTTTTGAAAAGGTAAGTTTTTTATCAAAAAACAGAGTAGTAGAATCTTAAAAAACTAATATGACAGGTCTGTTAAGCATTACATTATGCTAGTGCTGTGTGGTATTTGAATTTCATTTTTGCTATGTTCAATTTATTGAAATTTAAGGTTTTTTGCAATGATTTACTCTTGATAATAAGTCTCTTGATAATTACATTGTACATTGGGCATTGACAGTCCTGCCCTTTCTACTTTACAGTTACATTCGCAAAACAATTATGCAATCAACTATAACAATATTATAACCCTTCGGAGCACATATCATGGCTAGACCATTAATTCAAATGGCATTGGATTCATTAGATTTCGACGCAACAGTTGCACTTGCAGAACAAGTTGCCCCACATATCGACATTTTTGAAATCGGAACTCCATGTATTAAACACAATGGTATCAATCTGGTTAAAACCCTGAGAGCAAAATTCCCAGATAAATTGATCTTGGTTGATCTAAAAACTATGGATGCTGGTGAATACGAAGCCACTCCTTTCTATGCAGCAGGTGCTGATATCTGTACAGTATTAGGTGTATCAGGTCTTGCTACTTGTATGGGCGTTATCAAAGCAGCTAATGCTTATGGCGCAGAAGCACAAATCGATTTGATCAATGTTGAAGATAAAGTAGCTTGTGCACGTGCAACTGCAGAAGCGGGTGCTCATGTTATGGGTATTCACACAGGTTTGGATGCTCAAGCTGCTGGTCACACTCCATTCTCTGATTTGAACGACATTGCTAGATTAGGTCTGAATGTCAGAATTTCAGTAGCGGGCGGTATTAAACCTGCGACTGTTCAAGATGTAGTTAAATCAGGTGCAAACATTATTGTTGTTGGTGCTGCTATTTACGGTGCACCATCACCAGCTGAAGCTGCTCGTGAAATTCGCGAATTGGTTGATGCAACAGAGGTATAATAAATGCACCAGCAACTTGTCGTAGGAAAAATTTCGAGCATTCTTGAAGCAACTGATAATACGTATGATGTAAAGTTGACTGCATTGCTTGATAGTGCCAAGCGGATATTTATATCAGGTGCTGGACGATCAAAGTTGGTGGGTAACTTTTTTGCAATGCGATTAGTTCATGCTGGCTATGATGTCAGTGTTGTTGGTGAAATTGTTACGCCAAGTATCAAAGCTGGTGATTTGCTAATTATAATCTCTGGCTCTGGTGAAACAGAACAATTGATAGCGTTTACTAAAAGTGCTAGAAAAGTGGGAGCTAACATTGTTTTAATTTCTGCAAAAGAGTCTTCAACAATTGGTGATATGGCAGATGCAGTGTTTCAAGTTGGTCGTGCAGAACAATATGGAAAAGTTCATGGTATGCCAATGGGGACAGTGTTTGAGCTATCAACATTATTATTCTTGGAAGCAACTGTTTCTCATATAATTCATGAGAAAGGGATTCCTGAAGAAATAATGAGAGAAAGGCACGCTAATTTAGAGTGATCTCTTTTGGAACGAGTGGATTTATCCACTCGTTCTTGTTTTAAAAAATCATAAAACTTCCCAAACAACATATGGTTACTAAGTATTTAGTAGCTAATAATTTACAGAATATACTAAGGAGATCAATATGACTTCGCGCCGAGAATTAGCGAATGCCATACGCGCTTTGAGCATGGATGCCGTACAAAAAGCAAACTCTGGACATCCAGGCGCGCCTATGGGTATGGCGGACATTGCTGAAGTTTTGTGGAACGATTTTATGTCCCACAATCCAACAAATCCAAAATGGTCAAATCGTGATCGTTTCGTATTATCAAATGGTCACGGCTCAATGCTGATTTATTCTCTGTTGCATTTAACAGGGTATGATCTGCCAATAGAAGAGTTGAAAAATTTTCGTCAATTGCATTCAAAAACACCTGGTCATCCAGAATATGGTTATGCACCCGGTGTGGAAACAACCACTGGTCCATTAGGTCAGGGTATTACCAATGCAGTTGGTATGGCAATTGCAGAAAAAGCACTTGCAGGACAATTTAATAGAGATGGACATAAAATCGTCGACCATAATACTTATGTATTTATGGGTGATGGATGTTTGATGGAAGGTATTTCTCATGAAGCTTGTTCATTAGCGGGTACTTTAGGGTTAGGTAACTTAATTGCATTCTGGGATGACAACGGCATTTCCATTGATGGTCATGTAGAAGGTTGGTTTACTGACAATACTCCTCAACGTTTTGAGTCTTACGGCTGGCATGTTATTGCTGATGTGGATGGACATGATCCTGAAGCAATAGCAAATGCAATAACTTTAGCAAAATCTATTACAGATAAGCCAAGTTTAATTTGTTGTAAAACTATTATTGGTTTCGGTTCACCAAATAAAGCTGGAAGTCATGCTTGTCATGGTGCTGCATTAGGTGACGCGGAAGTTCAGTTAACCAGAGAGCAGCTGGGCTGGACTCATGCTCCTTTTGAAATCCCCGCTGAAGTTTATGCTGGTTGGGATGCTAAAGAAAAAGGAGTAAAAGCGGAGCAAGATTGGAATGCAAAATTTGCAGCTTATCAATCAGCTTATCCAGAATTAGCCGCTGAATATTCACGTCGTATGCAAGGTGATTTGCCTGCAAACTGGTCTGAAGATGCAGCTGCGTTTATTGCTGCGGTGAATGCAGAAGCTAAAACAACAGCGACACGCTTATCTTCTTTAGCTTCAATTGAAGGCTTTGCTAAATTATTACCAGAAATATTTGGTGGTTCTGCAGACTTAGGTTGTTCAAACATGACGGAATGGTCAGGTTACAAGCCAATGCGTGCAGATAAAGCTGATGCTAACTACATCAACTATGGTGTACGTGAGTTTGGAATGTCAGCCATAATGAATGGTGTTACTCTTCATGGTGGTCTGATTCCTTTTGGTGCTACTTTCTTAATGTTCTCTGAATACGCTCGTAATGCTCTGCGTATGGCGTCATTAATGAAAATCCGTTCTATCTTTGTGTATACGCATGATTCAATTGGTTTAGGTGAAGATGGTCCAACTCATCAACCGATTGAACAGACAGCAACATTGCGATTGATTCCTGGTATGCAAGTATGGCGTCCATGTGATTCTGTTGAAACTGCTGTTTGTTGGAAAGCTGCGATTGAACGTAAAGACGGTCCATCAACATTGGTCTTTTCACGTCAGAATTTACCTTTTATTTCACGTAGTCAAGAACAAATTGAAGCCATTTCACGCGGCGGTTATGTATTACGTGATAGTGATGGCGAGCCTGAAGTTATTGTTATTGCAACAGGGTCAGAAATAGAGTTAGCAGTAAAAGCAGCAGAAGAACTGAACTCGAAAGGACAAAAAATTCGAGTGGTTTCTATGCCTTCTACTAACGTATTCGATGCGCAAGATGCGGCTTACCGTGAATCTGTTTTGCCATCATCAGTAACTAAAAGAGTTGTTGTTGAAGCAGGCGTGACAGATGGTTGGTGGAAGTATGTTGGCACCAATGGCAAAATTGTAGGTATCGATCACTTTGGTGAATCTGCACCAGCAGGTCTGTTGTTCAAAGAGTTCGGTTTTACCGTTGAAAATGTCATTGCAAACATAGAAGCAGTACTTTAATTCTAAAATAGCATTGGGTAGGGGTTCTTAAGTTTTTAATGATTCCTACCCATTTGTTCTGGCTTATAGGAGAAAACAACGTGAAAAAAAATAATTTTATAAAAAGTTTGTTTGCTACACTGCTTCTGGCAAGCCCTTTAGTTATGGCTGATCAAAAATATCCTGCAGCTGATTTTCAACCAGAAGTAGTCTATCAAGATAAAGATTATATAGCTAAAAATACTGCAACGACGGCTGCTCCAAAAACATCAGAAGCAGTATCCGCTTCAACCTCAGAAGCAGATTCAAAATATCCAGCAGCAAATTTTCAACCTCAAGTGATATATAGTGATGCTAACTATAAACATCACGAAGCACCTGTATCAAAATCATCTGCAGCAGTTGAAAAATCAGTAGCTGTTGTTGATGTTAAAAATGAACAAGTTAAAAAAGAAGAGTCCAAACCAAATTATTTAGTGTTCTTGGCGATTGGTGCCGCGGCTGCATTTTTACTGAGAAATCGTTTTTCAGGTAATAAAAAAGCTGCACAGCCTTCTGCAACAGCTCAAACTCCAGCAACTGGTTTAACTGGCGTCGCAAGATATTTGAATAAAAAAGCAGGTACTGGTGTTTCAAGATATTTGGAAAAACAAGTTAAATCTGCAACTGCTGTTACCGGAGTAGCAAGATATATGGCGAAACAAGTAACATCGGCAAAAACGACAGCAACACAAGCAGCTACCGGAGTTGAAAAATACGTGCGTAACCGGGGGTAATGATGAATGAAAATTACCTGAGTGGTTTGTTTTTCCCTGCTGTTGCCGGTCTGTTCTTCTTTATGAAGAAAACGCCAGTGACTGAAATAACACATATAGAGCCTGTGCCAGTTTATTCAGCTGATCCAAGTGGTTTAACTGGTGTTGCTCGCTATCTTGAGTGTAAAAATGCGTTATTAAAAAATGAGATAGAAGCTGAATTAACGGAAAGTGAAAATATTATTAGTCTGAGCGGCGTTGATAAATATATTCAAAAACGTGATCAGCATCCTATTACAGGGGTAACGAAATACGCACTTAGAATAGCGTTGGCCGAAAAAAACGAACGCCTAAAGACAGTGATAAGTACTGAAACAAGTGTTGCAAAATATTTAAAAAATCAGAAAAGTTTACCTGTGGTAACAGGTGTTGCAAAGTATCTGAAACAACAAGAAAATTTGCCAAAAGCAAGTAAAGTTGCCAAATATGTAGCGAGACAAGCATTGGCTGAAAAATTGATAAAAGACTCTGTAATCCGAATTGAAGAAACAGGTGTTGCAAAATATCTTAAACAACAAGAAAGTTTACCTAAAGCAAGCAGAGTTGCCAGATATTTAGCTAAACAGGCGATTTTGAATCAAAAAGCAAAACAGGCGGTCAATACAGTCAGTATTACTGGTGTTTCGAAATATTTGTTGCAACAGGAAAGTTTGCCAAAGGCAAGCAGGGTTGCTAGATATATAGCTAAACAGGCTGTTAACACAAATAAAACAAAATTAGAAACAATAGTTGCGATCGAAACGGGTGTCGATAGATACATGCGAAATCGCTCCTAACGTTTATTATCAAAGTAGCTATTGTGTCGAAGTAAGCTGTTTAGGTTTACTTCGATGTTTTTTTATAAGCGGTTGGCAAATTTTGTTTAAAAGACAAAATGACGTATTTGTATTTAATATGTCTCGAATGTCAATACTGATTTTTAATTATTATTTAAGGGTAATGTTATGGCAAGAAATTTACTTGAACAATTGAGAGAAGTAACTGTTGTTGTTGCTGATACAGGTGATATACAGGCAATTGAAACATTTAAGCCACGCGATGCAACTACAAATCCATCACTGATTACTGCAGCAGCACAAATGCCGCAGTATCAAGGTATAGTAGATGATACATTAACAGGAGCAAGAGCAACTTTGGGTGCCGATGCAACTTCGGCTCAAGTTGTATCGCTTGCATTTGATCGTTTAGCGGTATCTTTTGGTTTAAAGATTCTAGAAATTATTGAAGGTCGTGTTTCTACAGAAGTAGACGCACGTCTTTCTTTTGATGTTGACGGAACAGTTGCTAAAGGTCGTGAAATTATCGCTCAGTACGAAGCGGCAGGTGTTGCTCGTGAGCGAATTTTAATTAAAATTGCAGCAACTTGGGAAGGTATTCAAGCAGCAGCAGTTTTAGAAAAAGAAGGTATTCATTGTAATTTGACCTTATTATTCGGCATTCATCAAGCGATTGCATGTGCTGAAAATGGCATTACATTAATATCTCCTTTTGTTGGTCGTATTCTTGACTGGTACAAAAAAGATACTGGTCGTGATTCATATGCGCCTTCAGAAGATCCAGGTGTTATTTCAGTAACCGATATTTACAATTACTATAAAAAATTCGGCTACAAAACTGAAGTGATGGGTGCTAGCTTCCGTAATGTAGGTGAAATTACTGAATTAGCGGGCTCTGATTTGTTGACAATTGCTCCTTCATTATTGGCTGAATTGCAAGCAACAGAAGGTGAACTACCACGTAAATTAGATCCAGAAAATGCTGCAAATTTGGATATTGAGAAAATTGTAGTAGATAAAGAAACTTTTGATCGTATGCATGCTGAAAATCGTATGGCGACTGATAAATTAGCTGAAGGTATTAGCGGTTTTACAACTGCTTTGGAATCATTAGAAAGTATCTTAGCCGAACGATTAACCAGCTTAGAAGCTTAAAGAGTATTATCATTCCTTACATCTTTATATACATTATACATAATGGTGTTTGGAATGATTTTTCAGATTACATTGCATTCTAAATAATCGAAAGTAGGTTACCAAATGTCAGAAAGAATTTTAGATATCGTTAAGCCCGGCGTTGTTACCGGTGAAGATGTACAAAAAATATTTGCACTATGCAAGCAAAATAAATACGCATTACCAGCAGTGAATGTGATTAGTACGGGTTCAATCAATGCGGTTTTAGAAGCGGCCGCTAAAGTTAAAGCACCAGTAATCATTCAATTTTCAAACGGTGGGGCGCAATTTGTTGCCGGCAAAGGCTTGAAATTAGAAGGTCAACAAGCAGCTATATTGGGTGCAATATCCGGAGCTAAGCATGTGCACACTGTTGCAGAAGCTTATGGTGTTCCCGTTATTTTACACACTGATCATGCAGCAAAAAATTTGTTGTCATGGATAGACGGCTTGTTAGATGCGGGTGAAAAACATTTCGCAGAAACAGGAAAGCCATTGTTTAGTTCCCATATGCTTGATCTTTCAGAAGAAAGTTTGCAAGAAAATATTGAAATATGTTCAAAGTATTTAGAACGTATGTCAAAAATGGGTATGACACTCGAGATTGAATTAGGGTGTACTGGCGGTGAAGAAGACGGTGTAGATAATAGTCATATGGATCATTCTGCATTGTATACTCAGCCTGAAGATGTGGCGTATGCTTATGAAGAATTGAGTAAAATTAGCAATCAGTTCACTATAGCAGCATCATTTGGTAATGTTCATGGTGTTTATAAACCTGGTAATGTTAAATTAACACCGTCTATACTTGCAGATTCTCAAAAATTTGTAACAGAGAAATTTGGTGTGCCAGAAAATACCTTAAACTTCGTATTCCATGGTGGATCAGGATCGAGTGCTGAAGAAATAAAAGAATCAATCAGCTACGGTGTTATCAAAATGAATATTGATACAGATACCCAATGGGCAGCTTGGGCAGGTATCATGGATTATTACAAAAAGAATGAAGGCTATTTACAAGGTCAGATTGGTAATCCAGAAGGTGATGATAAACCAAATAAAAAATATTATGATCCACGTGTTTGGCAACGAGCAGGTGAAGTGGGTATAGTTACCCGTTTGGAACAAGCTTTTCAAGAGCTAAACGCTGTTAACACCTTATAAAATCGAAATAAAAGCCGATATAGATTTTGTATCGGCTTTTTTGATACCTATCAGAGAGAGTGTCTAACTAAGTCATTTTCGCAATTGATATTGATAAAAATATCAGTTACATCGCTAAAATCAGAAACGACCATTTTATGTTGTTTTATCCAGGTATCAACTTTATAACAATGGTTGTCAAGGTAGTTCATTAAACTACTTTTTAGAGTTGTTTTGAGAGCCAAAAAAACCGGATGTAATCGGTTACCATCAAAGGCAACGGCAACATCAGCATCATTTTCAAATAAACTTAAAAGCAATCTTTTTAAATGCGTTGCCTTGATAAAAGGCGAATCACAGGGTATAACTAACAATATATCCGTATCTATATAATCCATAGCGGCAAGGATTCCTGCTAAGGGTCCATTAAATTGGTTTGTATGATCAGTGATAACAGGTAAATTGAATTGTTGATAAATCTCAATATTACGATTGGCATTTATAATCACATTATTAACGACCTTAGAAAGAGCTTTAATTGGATAGGAAATCATCGGCTGTCCATTGTATTCTATAAGCCCCTTATCTTGGTAGTTCATGCGCCTAGCTAATCCACCCGCTAAAATTACACCTGTTACCGCATCTTGATCGAACATTTTTCTTCCTTCAAATAATTAAGTATTGATGATTACAAGCAATTATCTTATATAAAATTTAATAAGTATCCTTTGTAAAACGTGTCAGCATTAATCTTTGTTAATATGTGTTGACTATTCTCTTTCCTTTAATATAAAAAATTAAAATGAAAATAAAATGGTTAGTTTTTAGTGGTGTTCTCTTGGGAATATTAAGTGGGTGTTCTACTCTTTCAAAACAGTCTGATTTAACAGAGACGAAATCAAAAGAAGAAACAAATGAAAATGTAGTGATGAATGATTATCCTACAAGAGATAGAGTAGAATATGTTTTAAATTGTGTAGCTCAGCATGGCGGTTTAAGCTATATCAATCAATATGCATGTGGATGTAAGATAGATAAAATAGCAGAGAAGTTAACGTTTGAAGAATATGATTCAGCTAAAACATTCAGCTATTTGAAGAGTACACCAGGAGAAAGCGGTGGTGTCTTTCGTGACCCTGCGCAGTCAAAAAGTTTAAGAGCGAAGTTAAAAGAAGCCGAAGCTTATGCTGAAAAAAGTTGTTTTGTAAAATAGTTAGTTAGATAAGAAACCCAAGAACACTAAATTCTTTCTAGTGTTCTTGGTAAGTTATAAGATGAGTTCTAAAGGTACTATTTTAATGATAAAGTTTCAGTACGACCTTTAACTTCAAGATCTAGCTTGTCTTCTTTAGAAAGCCAGCCAATTGCTCTCTGGATCTCGTTTTTATTAAGACCCGTTTCCGTTGCAATTTTAGTTACGCTAGAAGGACCATTTTTATCTAAGTATTCCCAAACTTTACCTGCGGCATCACCAATTAAATTAAGCATTTTAAATTACCTATATTTGACAGAGTTGAAAAAAAATTTAAGTATTTTTAGTATTAAAATCGGGTAAGACAATATTTAATTCCAAAATTTCTTGATCATCATCTTGTTCGAAATTAACTGAGATTGCATCTTCGTTAACATGGATATATTTACGAATTACTTCTAACAATTCTTGTTGTAGTTTTGGAAGGTATGAGGGCTGATTTTTTGAAGATCGTTCGTGAGCGACCAATATTTGTAAGCGCTCTTTTGCTAACGATGCCGTGTTTGATTTATTAATTCTGAAGTAATCGAGCAGGCTCATTACTTACCTCCGAATAATTTTCCAAAAATTCCCTTTTTTTCGTCAATAAATCGATGCGGTTTTTCTTCTCCTAAATACCGTCCAACAATATCTGAGTAGGCTTGACCTGCATCGCTTTTTTCATCCAAAATGACAGGTACACCTGCATTAGAAGCAGTTAAAACTGCTTTAGATTCAGGAATTACTCCAAGTAGATGTAAGGACAATATATCTTGAACATCATTTACGCTCAGCATATCACCTAATTTAACTCGTTCAGGTGAATAACGAGTTAATAAAAGATATTCTTTAATGGGCTCTAGATTCTGTTCGGCACGACGTGATTTGCTTGATAACAAGCCTAGCATGCGATCAGAGTCTCTAACTGAAGAAACTTCTGGATTAGTAACTACAAAAGCATCATCAGCAAAATACATAGCTAAATGAGCTCCTTTTTCAATACCGGCAGGTGAATCGCATACGATGTAGTCAAAATCTTTAGATAGATCTTCAAGAATCTTACCTACGCCCTCTTGAGTTAAAGCATCTTTATCTCGCGTTTGGGATGCGGGTAATATATAAAGAAGCTCACAGTGTTTATCACGAATCAAAGCCTGATTAAGTGATGCTTCTCCATTGATAACATTAACGAAATCATAAACAACTCTTCTTTCACACCCCATAATTAAATCAAGGTTTCGTAAGCCGACATCGAAATCGATAACAGCTGTTTTATGACCTTTTTTCGCAAGGCCCATAGCAATGGCGGCACTTGTGGTGGTTTTGCCTACGCCACCTTTACCTGATGTTACTACTATAATTCTGGCCACAAAATTTCCTCTATCAATGTTGTTAAATTATATCTTTAATAATTAAACTATTTTCTTCTAAATAAATTTGAATTGGTTTGTTTCTTACTGTTTCTGATAAATCTTCACTGATTTTATAATGCCCTGCAATCGAAATAAGTTCAGCTTGTAAGTCAAAGCAAAAAATACATGCATTTGAATCCCCTTGGACACCAGCTAAGGCTCTACCTCTTAGAGTATTGTAAATGTGGATATTACCTTCTGCCATAATTTCAGCTCCAGCACTGACTTGCGCCGTGATAATCAAATCGCCGTGCGCGTATATGCGTTGACCAGAGCGAACCGGATGCTTAATTATGGTTGTAGGGTTTGCTGCCCTTGTTTCGGAGACGGAGGTGGCATCTGGTTTGGCTTTTCGGCTAGATGCAGAAACATTGGTATGGTTAGAATAAATAGGGATGTGTAAATCAAGCGCGTCTTGTATTTGCTCTTTATTTCCACCATAAATACCAATAGGTAGCAAATGCAAATAACGTAAAATTTCTGTTAATTGCTTTATATCAATAGCTAAGTTAAGGCTATTAAGTAGTTGAAGGTCAAAAACAACAGGCGTATTCTTAAAAAATTCAGGAGATAACTGAATTTTATTTTTTAGTTGTCCTTCGATCTGTTCTAGATCGTTTGTGGATAAAACTAAGACCGGTACTGAAAAAGTACTACTTTTAAATTCCAAAGTCGTAGTGTTATTAACAGATTTTTTGGGTTCGGTTGGCATCCGTAAAGTTTGCTTATCTAAATATTTTTTTAGATTTTAACACTGATGATAAAAAAAATCATTTTTCATAAGCTAATTATATGGTTAGAGTGATTTTTTTTATGGTAGAAAACTACATTATTAAATATTATTAATATTCAATTTGTGTAGTCAACAAAAAAGGGCTGTATTCGTATTGAACACCAGCCCTTTTAGGTGGGTAATTAATCGCGACTGATAGATTAACGTTTTGAGTATTGAGGGCGTTTTCTTGCTTTGTGTAAGCCGATTTTTTTACGTTCAACAATACGAGAATCTCGAGTCACAAAACCAGCCTTTCTTAAAGCTGGTCTTAAAGTTTCGTCATATTCCATCAATGCACGCGTCAAACCATGACGAATAGCACCTGCTTGACCAGACGGTCCTCCTCCTTTAACTATCACATTAATATCGAAAGTTGTTTCCATATCAACACATTCTAGAGGCTGACGCGAAACCATTTGATCGGTTTTACGACCAAAATATTCTTCAATAGTTTTTTGATTGATAATTATTTTTCCAGTGCCTTTGGTTGCATAAACACGTGCTATTGCACTTTTACGGCGACCGGTTCCATAATACTGTGCTGCTGCCATGGTTTACTCGCTTAAATTTCTAATACTTTGGGCTGTTGGGCTTGATGTTCATGTTCAGGACCAGCATATATCTTTAGCTTTTTGAACATTGCACGACCCAGTGGATTTTTAGGTAACATTCCTTTTACCGCTGTACTCAGAATACGATCAGGGAAAGTGTTTCTAAGTTTTCCTAAGCTAACGGTTTTTAAGTTGCCGGTATAACCAGTGTGATGGTGATAAAGCTTGTCTTTTTCTTTGTTGCCAGTAACACCAATTTTTTCTACATTCACGACAATGATGTAGTCGCCAGTGTCAACATGAGGCGTATATTCTGGTTTGTGTTTACCGCGAAGACGACTTGCGATTTCTGATGCTAGACGCCCCAGCGTTTTGCCATCTGCATCTACAACGTACCAATCACGTTTAACTTCTGCTGGTTTTGCACTAAATGTTTTCATCGTTACTTAGACTTTCTATAAAGGCCGAATAAAAGAGCGAGAATTCTACTAAATACTGTTCTTTTTTTCAATATAAATTTTAAAAAAGTATTATACCCCTATAACTTAATATTTAACGAATGTAATTTTCTATAAAGATGTGTGCGTTCTATACCAATTGCTGTGGATAGTTTTGCTACACTCCCTCCTGTGCGATCTAAATGATATTCTAGATAAGCTTTTTCAAAGTGATCACGGGCTTCTTTTAAAGGAAGATTATAAAAATCAGGTACCGTTGGAATGTTGACAGTGTCATTACTGACCGAACCAAGGGCTGCTTTTACCTCGTCCAATTCAATGTCCTCACCAACACCTAGAATCATTAATCGCTGTACTAAGTTCTTCAATTCTCTGACATTACCGCGCCAATTATAGTTTCGTAAAAAATTTTGTGCGGACATTGAGAAACGTCGAAATGCGAGTTTATCCTGATTAACAAAGTAATCGACATAAAAACTCAATAATGCAGGAACGTCTTCACTATGATTTCTTAATGGTTCAATATGAATTAAGACCTCATTAAGTAAATAATAAAGATCATGCCTAAAATGTCCTGATTTTACTTCTTCTTCAAGAGGAATTCTGGTTGATGCGATTATTCGAACATCCACATAAACTGTTTCACTACCACCTACACGCAAAAAAGAGCGAGATTCTAATGCACTGAGCAAGCGTAGTTGGGTCTCTTTATCCATACCACTAATCTCGCCTAAGAACAATGTTCCTCTATTAGCTCTTTCCAACAATCCCTGATAGATTTTTCCATTCGATTCTTTACCGAAAAATTCTACTGCAGAATTTTCAGGTGATATACTGCCAACAGCTACGTCAATAAAAGGACCCTCTCGATGGGGACTATTATTGTGTAAATAACGTGCATAAAGTTCTTTTCCAACGCCCGCTTCGCCAATTAATAGCACTCTAGCATCATGTTGAGCAAGGCGCTTGATTTGATCTTTCGTTCTAGCAACAGCTGCGCTTTTGCCGATCGGTTCAATATCATGTGTTAATTGTTGTCTTAAACCAGCATTTTCTCTTTGTAAATTACTTGCTTCTAATGCTCTTGCTACAATTAATAATAGTTTAGCAAGAGATAGTGGTTTTTCGAGAAAATCATAAG
>Ga0214192_1000331_pt1 | contig 30263 bp, 26 predicted proteins | sample TroBogEpilimnion_44_FD_153030 | JGI IMG/M metagenome (GOLD analysis project Ga0214192, IMG submission 153030) | Freshwater microbial communities from Trout Bog Lake, WI - 29JUL2008 epilimnion | ecosystem: Environmental > Aquatic > Freshwater > Lake > Epilimnion/Euphotic zone | place: Trout Bog... | reverse complement strand
CCACTTGTCGTTTATGCGAACGCTCATCTGCCCTGCACGATCCCCTTTGAGGCGCTCGAGGCGGTTTCCTGGGGGAATCCGTAAATCCTCTAAGCGTCCAGCAATTTCAAGCTGCCGCAACTTGCGACGGGCAATCCTTTCAAAGGATGCGAATTTACTGACTGGTCTTCCCTCAGAGAGAGCCTGTGTCTGCTTATCCGCATAGGTAAGGATCACGCTCAAATAGTAACAGGTTTCGTTATTAACGCAACACGTGTCTATTGGTATCTGCTACTAGGCTCAAAGCAAGCCAGAAATAATCCGCTAGTACCTACTCATCTCCTATGAGTCAGCATATTTGCCAATTACTCACTGGCAATGAGTGGTCATTCCCAGTGGAGCCGTGGAGGGTTTCCTAGTCTTTTTCAATTCCTGTAAACGAGGTATGAGTTAGCGAATTCTTGTGACGGCCTGAGGAATTTGCTTCTGAGCCTTTATGTAGGCACTCTCTGGAGAATCTGCGGCAATCACGCCCCGATCTAGCGGACCAGCTGGATCGCAATTAATGAATAACATATCTTGAATTCCAATTCGGGTAAAACATTCATCTAATAGTGGCCGCAAGAAATCGTGCTTCATATTTTCACCTTCGCTATATAGACCACCACTAGCAATAATGAATGTGACTGGTAAGTCAGCTAAAGCACCCGTCTGCTGATAGAAAGTCTTCACATTAATAATTCGGTCAATCCAGGCTTTAAGGGAACTTGGAGGACCCCAGTTATACATAGGTGTCGCTACCACTAGGGCGGATGCGCCAATTACTTCATCCGTTAGTTCTTCAGCTAGCTTGAACGCGGCGCTATCGGCTGATGAATGCTTATCCAGCGGAGTCCTGCCTGCGCTTTGAGCAGCAAAATCTAAATGCGGAATATCTCCGGTGTACCTACTCTTAATTTCAACATCAGTATGAAGTGCCTTGAATGAACCTTCAAATTCTTGAAGCAGCTTATTAGACCAGGACTGCTCACCACGAGTAGAGGTGTTTACGCTCAGTAAATATTTCATAACTCAACAGTAACGGATAACCCACAACCTGAGAATTTCGAGGAGTTCACAGAAATTCTATTAACCACTTATGGTCCATAGGCGTTCTCTTTACTTCGGGGATTGTGAAAAAGAACTGAACTAACTCTTCCTAATTGCCCTGACTAGGTTTGGAACATCTTGACTGGCTGCTACCCATACCTGATTGAGGTCAATTCGATGATAAGCATGTATGAGCAAATTTCTCATACTGACAATATCCCTCCACATGATCTGAGGATGTGCGGACTGAAATTCATTTGATAACTTACTACAGGCTTCACCAATGCTGATCATGAGGCGTTCGATAGAGAGATGTAAAACTACTTCCGAACGAAATTTGTCTTGCCCTTTTTCAACCAGTGATGCAAGAGTTTGAGCAAATTCAAGAATGTCCTCAACACGTTCTTGATCTGAAATACTCAAAGCAAAACAGCTTCACCACGGATGCGGGTATCACGAGGTTTAAGGCCACCCTCAGAGATAACATCGACAGGAGTTTTCAAATAATCAGATAACTCGTTCATTAAAGATGCAGCATCAAGAAGTGAGGAGTCTTGATCAAATGAGACTAGAAAATCGAAATCGCTATTTGGGCCATCATCGCCTCTAGCGACACTGCCAAAAACAGAAATAGATAAGGCTTTATGGCGTGCAGCTATGGCCTTAATTGTCCCGCTATTGGCACGTAGAAAATCTAAACGCTGGCTCATACTCATAAGGATACCAGTAGGGCTTTTTACTGAATGGAATACGGCAGGAAGCCTGTGTATAAAGTGCTAGCCCAGGGGTTGAGTACAACAACCCATACTTGATTTTGGCTCTGTCAAGAAATGACTACTCATGGTTAATGAGTACGTTCTATCCACTAATTGCTTTAGAGGCCTTTAGCGCATTTTCAGTGCCGGGAGCCATAGCAACTATTGAATCACGAATGTTTTTCGCGGAGCTTTTGTCTCCAACTGCCAGATAGTCATTTTCTAATCCCAAAAGATTAGCCGTATTCCAGGGATAGACCTCTCGGGTCATAACTCTATATTTAATGGCCTCTGAATACTTTTTCTGACTCTCGTATATCTCCGCTAAAAACTGAGGGGCATCAGACTTCTTTGGATCTTGCTTCAGAATCTCTTCAAAATATGCCTTACCTTCTTCTACAAGTCCCACATTTGTAATATTAAAAGCAATCCTAACTTTGTAATCGGGTGATAACAATGGAGTAGAAAATGCCTGAGAGCTAAGTTGGAAATAGGCTGCTCTCAGCGATGGTGTGTTAATTGAAGATGGGTTAATTTTTAAGAAATTTACTACCCTTGTCTCCCCTTGATACATGGGCACGACGATAGTGAAAAGAAAAACGAGCATGAGCAGTGTTCCAACCAAATATCCTTTTGCCCTGAACCTGGTAGAGGTTTTCAATTTTTGAACTAGTGGGACCCCCACAACATCGTCGCCCAAAGATAATGCAACGATTATGCCACCAAGCAACCAACCCCAAATAGTTACTGAAAGATTATCAGGAGAAATTAATGATTGAGCAAGAAAGACAATCCACCCAGCAATAAAGCCCGACACAATTATTTGTTGGGCACCTTTATAACCGCGTATAACCTTAAATGCTCTCCAAGCCACAAACAAGGTAAGAATAAGATAGGAAACGCCCAGAAAAATGCCTCCCGTAGCAAAAAATTGGAGGTAGTCAGAATGGGCATTATTCACCAGTTGAGTATTTCCATAAATCAATGGATATTTGGGATCTTGATACTTAAAAAAGTAAGCCGCATAACGCTCAATTCCTACTCCAGTCCAAGGGTGAGAAGTGAACATGTGCCATCCTGCTCGCCAATCATATCCACGGTCGTTGACAGAAGCCTTGTACAAATATTTAGTAAGAGGTCCGATTTGTAATGTTCCAAGAATTGCCATCAATCCAAGAAGTGCGTCAACTATCAATATGCTGATTGCCCACTTTTTGCTCTTTTGCCAAATAACAATTATTACCGAGAACGATAATCCTGCAAAAAGTCCAATCAGCCCCTGACGTGCGTTCGTCCAGTAAATAACTACAGAGACAAATGTAATTAAAACAACTAGTAACACCCTTTTCAATATGGATAATTTTGTAAAAATTAATGGAAACATAGTTGATATAAAAATAGCTAATAAGGCAGCAGAGAAGTCCGGATTTCCAATTGTTAGTACAATTTTGTTAAACGGCGCATCCCATTGAATAAAATCAATATTAAAATGTTGCAGACCTCCGTAAATACCAAAAAGTAACGAGACTCCCACAAAGGTGAAGTAAAAATAATTCGCGTGAGAAAACCGAAAATTTATCGCGGTGTATACAAAAATTATGCTTAGAAAAATATAGAATAAGAGCCCCGTGTTACGCCCATGATATCCAATTAGACCTATATTTTTAACATCTGTCGCAAAAAAAGCAAAAATTAGAGAGCTGACAAAAAACAGTACAACTAGTGTCGCCACCCTCAGAATACGATGTCCCAGAATTCTTGATCGAAGATAGAAAAAATCTGATCCGAGCGGTCCTAATAGAAATAATGATAAAAAACCAAGTGCCCAAAATTTTATTGGATTAAGGGGATCGGCTAGGTTTTGAGAATAGATAAAATCAATTAGGCATACAATAAAAGGCAAAAGATAAAACTGCTTCCTTTGCACGCTCTCCACACGTTGTGACATATACAAATTCTAACCTAATTTGAGATCAGGAATGAGAACCTGGTTGGACTGAAAAGCCAAAATGGCGGCCCCGGAGGACCGCCATTTCGTGACCAACTCTTTCGAGTGAGTCTAGAGCTTTACAGAGAAGTTATTACTTCTTTGTAACAAGCTTCGCAAGTGCAGCGATTTGCTTATTGATTGACGCGATAAGAGAAACAATTCCCTTAAGCACATCGTTCAATGAAGTTGAACCGTCAGCAATTGTCAATGTCACCGCTACAGGACCAGAAGCTGTTAGGCCAGCTGCCTTAGCGTTAGCATCGATGTAAGGGAATGAAACTGGATTTGTGAAAGTTCCAGTTGTAGTTCCGACTGAGTAGGTGTACTTAACTACGCCGTTAGTGGACGCATCAGTAATTGATGGACCAGTTAGCACAGTTAGGCCTGCGGTTGAAGCTGTCGCTGTATTCGCTGCTGTCCAAGCAGTTAGCGTATCAACGTCATTTGCGAGGGCGCCCTTGGAATCCTTGAATGTGATTACCAATGTAGCAATGTCGCCAGGCTTGTAAGTTGACTTGTCATAAGCAGCTGTATAGCTGATAGGTGCTCCTGAGCAAGTGACCTTGACTGCATTTGATGTGATAACTGTACCGTCAGTATTTGTGTACTTCACATCAAGATTTGTTGATCCAGAGACAGTTCCGCAGGTGTAAGTAACTTTACCTACTGCTGTAGAAGATGGGACTGTGCTCAAAGATGTTCCTGAGACAATTCCACCATAGCTAGCGGCGTCTGCTGTGAAATAAGCAGCTGTTGGATAAACAGTATTTCCGGCTGCATCAGCAAACGAAACGACTACTGTGTTACCAGTTGAATTAGAAGTCTTGCCATTAACAGCTGAGCTCAAATTGATTTTAGCAATTTGACCAGAGAATGTGAATGACTTAGTTCCAATTACAGTTCCATTCCAAGTGATTGTTACAACCGTTGAAATTGGAGCCGATGCAGGTTGAGCTACACCAATTGTGTAGTCATCTGCAGATAATGCTGCTCCTACAGCCACAAAAGCTGTAGAACTTGGCAGTGAAGTAGGGGCAGTTGTGTTACCAGATGCACTGCTGAAGCCAACAAGCGCTCCATTAGTTGCAGTGGCCTGCAAGAGACCGGAACCAGTTACTGCTGAACCATAAGCATCGCGGACACGGATGTCTGCGTAGCCTACTGAACCGTTTCCAATTGATCCTGGTGTAGCCAGGGTCGATGAATCGGATGTCAGAGTTGTTGTTAGGAGGGTTGATCCAGCAGACCTAAGGCCCGTATACCAAACACCTGAGTTGGATGCAGAAACAGCACCAGCTAGGCTTGTTGAGGCAACAGTTACTGTGATATAACCAGCCAAAGTTAAAGTACCAGTATTTGAACCTGCAAGCAATGACGCATCAGTATCTGCAGCGCTATCTGTATACATCGCTACTGTAAACGCTGTAGCTCCTGAAGCTGGCTTGACAGCAACTGAGATTACACCAGATGTTGTTGAACCAGCAGTTCTTGCCAATTGAGTGAGGTTACCGTTAACAGTACAGTTGGTGGTACAAGTACCATCTTTGTTAATTACTCCATTAGTTGTTTTGAAAATAACAGAGTTTGTAGTGGTCATAGTCGTGTAAACAACAATGACACCAGTGCTGAGGATTGTTGCTGTTTGAGTGGTACCAGCAGTATTACCACCAGCAATATCGCCCCATGACAAAAGTCCAATCGAGCGACCAGCGCCCGCGCCGTCTTCTGCTGTTGGGTATACGAGTACTGGTGACTGTGTTGCAACGTTCATGTTGCCATACGCAGCCGATGCGTTTGCTATGGTAGTGCCGTTAAAAGTCGCTGCGTTTGCAGAAGTTGTTGACACGAGAGAAAGAACTCCCGCACCAAGTGCAACTACTGTCGCAAGCGCAAGGCGCTTTGTTACTGTCTTTGTAGACATGTATTTCCTTTCAATAAGTCGACCAAGTCTTTCTTGACCGGCTTTCGATAAGTCCAACTTCCCTTTTGGAAGCCCTTCTTATCTATCCCGGTTCCTTTTTCTTCGCGGTAAGCACGTGCAGTACCGTGAAAATCAAAGATCCGGAAATCTAGTTTGAGCTAGCACCTCCATTGGTGCTGGGTTGCTGCAGCGTCAAAGCTGCTGTTGGAACAGCAGGGTTTTGACCAAAAACATTAAGGTCATTGACAACGTTTAGAAGATCAACCTGGGCGCCAAGCTCAACCTGGGCAAACTGAAGTTGCTGAGTTAAAGATGCAATCTGTGCTTGGCGAGAAACATATGGTGAAACAACTGAAGGCTGGCGGTTCGGGACAACCTGTGGCGCAGTGATTGGCCCTGAAGCAGAAACTTCAGGAGTTGAGCCTGTTGCAATAACACTCTTTGCTTCGTGTCCTGTAAATGTGTGGAATCCAAGGAATGCGGCAACCACCAGGATAAGTGAAAGTGCCGCGCGAGTTGACTTATGCGCAAGCTCTGCTGCCTTCTTATATGTTGTTGAAAGCATGTCAAGCGCTGTGAGGCCACGCTCTTCATCAATAACAAGTGTTGAAAGAACGTTACGAAGAGAAGTGCGAGCGCGTGAAACAGTATGGCGCACAGAAGATTCTTTAATGCCAAGCTCTGCTGCAATTTCAGATGTTGTTCGTCCATCCATCTCCCACATAACAAGTGCGGTGCGCTCGGCAGGAGAGAGAAGCGCTAAAGCTTGGCGAATGATGGCCGCATCTTCAGCGGCAGTAATAGCTTGGCTGTGATCACCAGCATCCTGCCAATTAGCTTCGATCTCGGATTGGGCGTCATCTAAGACAACTAGGTTCGGACGGCGCCCTTCAGCGCGGAAAAGATCAATACAAAGGTTTTCAATAGTGCGGTGAAGATAGGAAACTGCGTGCTCTTCAGAGGTGAGTTCAGGCGCAGCAAGCATCACCTTAATAAAAGAATCTTGAACAACTTCTTCTGCGCGGGTGGAATCCTTCAGAATACGAAGGGCATGAGCATGAAGTTCGAAGCGGTGCGCTGTGTAGAAAGCACCCAACTGAGCAACGCTCCAGAGCTCTGGGCTCTGTGCTGCTAGCTTCTTAGCCTCCATTGGAAGAACTCCTTGATAACCGGTTTGTCGTGCAGAGTCAGCCGTCACTGCCTCTATCCCCTACTACGTAGAAGGTAGTTATTTGTAGTGGTGATGAGACAAATCGGACATTTTAGACTTGCGCTCAGGCTCTGATTTTATCGGAAAAAACGAAGATGTAAGGGATATCCGGCTTCCCGGCCTTCCCCCGTTAGGCACCTGGGTCAGTGTTCCGAGAAATCCCTCTCGAACTACCTCTACAGCCCCTTCTTACAATGATTGGCCGTAATCGAATCCAAGACCTTATTTAAGGATGCCTGGGAGGCGTCGAGTTGCTTGGTGTAATTGGTTTTGTCAGGCTCGGTCATCACTTTTATGAGACTTCGCTGATCGTCAATTGACTGCTGAGACTGCTGAGCCTGCGCCCAATAGGTAATACAAGTCTTGAGGGTCCAGGTAGGAATAAGAGCCCCCGGAAGGGTTGGGTTGACCTTACAAACATATGCTTTTGAAACACCCTTTACGCTGACAGAAGTGACAGCACCAACTTTTGCACACTTAACACCATTTGAAATTGAAGCCGCTTGAGAGGTGGACGTAGCGCCAAAAAAGACTACGGCAGATGCGACAACAGTGGATAGGACCAACTTCTTCATGAGGGGCGACCTTTCTGTCGTTAAACCGGACTTATCGTATCGGAAAATCAATGGATGGCTTACTTCTTTGCCCTATAGCCTGCCGGACACTTCGCTCCAAGAACCACCTTGGCTTTACCGGACTTAAAGCACAGAAGCTTCTTCACATTAGGCACTGAACCCGTGATCAGGAGCGATTGTGTCGCTGAGGCTGGGGCAATGGTAGTTGTACCCGCCTGAAGGGCTTGAACGGAGCAAATTCCTGCCTTGAGAACACTCAGTGAACTTCCAGCGACAGTACAGATTGATGGTGTGCCAGATTGGAATGTGATGGGTAAACCACTTGAGCTACTCGCAGTTAAATCTATCGCTTTACTTGGTAGCTTCACGCTGTTGGGTGGATTAAAAGTAATGGTTTGCGCACTGCGCTTAACCTGAAAGGTGAGTGGGTAATTATCAGATGCTAAGTACGAGGACGTTGCTGGCGAGGAGTAACTCAAGCTACAAGTTCCTCCACTGATGATATTTATATAACTTCCAGCCCCGTAGCAAACTGTTGGGGTTGTCGAAACGGGAGAGATCAAACCCCCTGCCGGATTAAATATGAGTGGTCCAGGGATAGTTATTGGCAAGGTGGACGAACTTTGGTCTGCAATTATTCCGACGTTATAAGTTGGCTTTACTCGTGCAGCCGTAACTGAAACATTCTCAACATCTTTATACACCTGATAGTCGAAAGTTTGATCCGTATAAACCATGAACGAACATGCTCCTACTGAAATAAAGGATAAGTTCATTCCATCAGATACGCAGGTAGAGGGTGTTGATGTCGACACTTTCAATACCAGAGAAGGCACTTTCAACTCATAATAGTCACTGGGATGAAATGTCTCCCCCACTTTCCAAATTGGCGCGGGGGCTGATAGGAATGACGGATTGGTAAAAGTTCCGCCTAGTTGATTATTAAATATTGGACCAACAAAAGTTGGGTAAGAGAAATTTAGATAGCCATCTCTTCTTACGAGGACGCTATTTGAAGCACCAACTAATGTTGAAGAAGTTGTTGCCTTAAGGATCGGGGTGCTAAGTCCAATTGACCCGTCCGAGTTGAGCCCAGTTACTGGATTAGCAGACAGGCTGTAAATTCCAGAAGGGATGGTGGAGGGAATACTTAGAGTCCCATGAAAAGTCACTTTTTGTAGTGACGGATTCAGAGGAGAGTCGCTTCGCAGCAAGTAAGTTGCAAGACTTACTCCCGTCGCATTACTTAAAGTTGCGGTTGTCTGCGTGGATGCAATTCCGGTGGGATTAGAAACTATTAGGTCAATCGAGACGGTACTGCTCTGGTTCGAGACGTTAACGACATCGGGTGACATCGTAAAACTGAGGACAAGAGGCTGATTGGAAGTTTCTGCCGAGGCAGGCGCGATAGAACTCGTAACGAAGGATGCGGCTAAAAGACTGGCCAAAATCCACTTTGTGAGCAATGCCAAACGCATCATTTTCCTCCTATCAGTTCGGTTGCGATTCACAACCTATCACGCACTACAAATTCCTAATTCATGCTAAAGCCGAGCTGGGAGCAGTGTTGGGCCCCGACGGGTTGTAATCTGCTCCTATGAGCACGAAGTCAGCAGAGGTGGAAAAGGGGCAGGCTCGAACCATCCTTGTGGTTGGGGCTGCATTGATCACTCTTTTTTTCTGGACAGCATGTAATGATCCATTTAACGCTCCTAAGAGCTGGATTCTAAGCATCATAGGGTTCTGGCTTCTGGGATGGGTTATCTTTCAAATAAGAAGCCAATGGCGGGAATTACCCCTCAAGTGGGCAATAATTTTTACCTGTGCTTATTTATTAGCCATGACTGCCGCATTTATATCTTCGGACAATAAACACATAGCATTTTTTGGTGAATATCAAAGGCGCACAGGGTTCCTATCATACATTTCTTTGTTAGTTGTCTTTTTGGCAAGTGCATTTATTTTTCGCTTGAAAAGTTCGAAAATCACAGAGATCAGTTCTATTACTAGTGGATTTATATTAGCTGTATACGGTTTTGCCCAACACTTTAATAAAGATTTTGTTCATTGGGTCAATCCTTACAACCCAGTCTTAACTACTTTAGGAAATCCAGACTTTGCTGCCGCGGTCATGGCTATTTTTCTTATTCTTAACTTTGGTATCACAATTCAATCTAAGTATTCAGCCCGGTTTCGCATAATAGCCGCACTGAACACAATTCTTCTGATTGTAGTTATCTTATTTTCGCAGGTCCGGCAAGGTTTACTAGCGAGCGCTATCGGTATTGTTGTGATAACAATAATCTGGGTTTATCAACGAAATAAGATTGCTTCCTACGGACTTCTAGGATTTTCACTCATTTTAGGTTCCCTTGGAATTGTGGGGATGCTAAACAAAGGTCCGCTATCGCACTTCTTTTATAAAACTTCAGTAACCTATCGAGGCGATTATTGGAGGGCCGGGTGGAGAATGTTTGTCCACCACCCATTATTTGGGGTTGGTCTAGACCGTTACGGGGCTAATTTCCGTCAATACCGTGATGCAGCGCAATCTCTACGGAGAGGGCCTGATCTTGTATCAAATGCCGCTCACAATGTCCCTATTCAACTTGCAGCAACAGGTGGAATATTTACACTCCTTACCTTTCTTGCTCTCACTGCTTTTATTTTCTGGCGTGGAATAATTGCCCTCCGCAAGACACGTGGCGCAGAACAAATTACCGTCGCCGTATTTGTTGCGGCCTGGATTGCTTATGAGGCCCAGTCATTCATCTCTATAGATAACCTCGCTGTTGCTATTTGGGGTTACCTGTTAGGAGGTGTAATCGTAGGGATTTCAGTGATCGATGAACCAAGTATGATAACTGCGAAGAAAAAAATGGCCACGCAGCAAATTATCTCATCACTCCTTGCAATATCCGCGCTGGTGGTTTCAGTCATGTTTTATCAGTCAGAATCGTCCTACCATAAATTGCTCATGTTTCCGAAAATTCAATCCAGAGAACAGATTCAACCGTTTACTGAAGCATCACGAAAGCCACTCTCATACGGATTTACAGAGCCCACTTTCGTATTCACATATGCGCGTAACTTGGCGGAAATCGGGAATTTTGATGGGGCCAAATCTGAATTAATAAAATTAATTAAATCAGATTCAAAAAATTATGAGGCATTCAGACTACTTTCTGAAATTGATGAATACCTTAAGGATTGGAGTGATGCAATAGTTCTTCGCCAACAAATGATGAAATTAGACCCTTATAATCAAGTGAATTTGCTTCAGCTTGGTACGGACGAAAAAAATCTGGGTAATCTAACAGCAGCGAAAGCGATCATTCCACTTATAAATGCATTTGCGCCGAATAGCCAAGAAGCAAAACAAGCTCAAACAGAATTCGGAAAATAGGAGTAATGCTTTCAGTAATTGGTCAAGGATACGTTGGAATGCCTTTGGCGCTTGCTGCAGCTTCGGCTGGTCATGACACGGTAGGAATCGACTCAAACTCGAAAATTGTCGCGTCCATTTCTAGTTTGCACTCCAACATTGAAGATATTTCAGATGCGCAAATCAAAACTGCCTTTGCCGAAGGGCGCTATCGAATCACAAGTACTTATGAGAGTATTAAGGAGTCTGAAATCGTTGTAATTTGCGTGCCAACGCCACTTGATGCCTCAGGCGTACCAGATCTTTCCTTCCTCCAGACCGCGGTCTTGGAAGTTGCTCATAATTTGAAAAATGATGCACTCGTAATCATTGAATCGACGGTTGCTCCTGGGACGACCCGTGATTTTGTTGCCCCGGTTTTGGACAGAGCAAAGGTAAGTTATGACTTGGCTTATTCACCGGAACGAATCGATCCTGCTAACAAGAACTGGAATGTCAAAAACACGCCCAAACTTGTGGCCGGTATGACTAGTTCAGCCACACGTCTCGCGCTCAATTTTTATCAGTCATTTGTAAGTGATGTGGTCGAGGGATCTTCAATAGAAGTAATCGAAACTGCAAAGCTCCTTGAAAATAGCTTTCGCTTAATTAATATCTCATTTATTAATGAAATTGCTGAAATGTGTGTAAAGATGAAAATTGATGTAAGAGAGGTGATTGAAGCTGCTTCAACAAAGCCATATGGATTTATGCCTTTTTACCCAGGAGCAGGAGTCGGGGGCCATTGCATTCCCGTTGATCCTTCATATCTTTCTTGGAAAGCGAAGGAAATGGGTGCGCGTACACGATTCATAGATTTGGCAAATGAAGTTAATCATGAGCGTCCATATTACTTTACTGAAAAAGCAGTTGAGATGCTCGGAGTAATCGAGAATAAAGAGATTTTGATTGTGGGCGTCGCGTACAAGCCAGACGTCTCCGATACAAGGGAAACGCCTGCTTTAGACTTAATCAGGGAACTGCGCAAGGCCGGCGCTCAAGTTTCTTGGCATGATGATCTTGTGCAGGAATGGAACAGTGAGAAATCGTCGCCCCTTGCTAATACGTATGACTTAGCAATTTTGGTAAACCCGCATTCAGGGACTGACTTATCAAAATTAGGATCAGTGCGAATTCTAAACACGCGAGGTGGCTTTTAATGAAGTATCTAATCACGGGTGGTGCTGGTTTTATTGGCTCACATGTCACCGATGCACTAATTAAGCGTGGTGATTCTGTAGTAGTGCTTGATAACCTCTCAACAGGGAACAGAAAGAATATTCAACACTTAACTGGCAATTCCTCTTTTAAATTTGTAGATGGTTCTATTCTCGATGCCTCCGTGGTGGATGAATGTGTCCAATCGGTTGGCCATGTTCTTCACTTTGCAGCAGCGGTAGGGGTTTTCACCATCGTTGACAAACCACTCGAATCTCTCATGACAAATCTCAAGGGCACCGAAAACGTACTTGAAGCTGCTCACAAGTACAATAAGGAAGTACTGATCGCTTCCTCATCTGAGATTTATGGTAAAAATGCAAGTGCCCCCCTTCACGAGGAATCTGATCGTATTGTTGGTTCACCACTTAAGAGTCGCTGGTCCTACTCGGAAGCGAAAGCAATCGATGAATCAATGGCTTATTTCTATTATCAAGAGAAAAAACTTGCTGTCCGCTTAGTTCGTTTCTTCAATACCGTGGGACCGAGGCAGGTGGGGCACTATGGCATGGTTGTGCCCCGTTTTGTCTCAGCTGCTTTAAAGAATCAACCACTAAAGGTTTATGGAACGGGCTCACAGTCACGTTGTTTTTGTCACGTAGCTGATGCCGTTGAAGGAGTTTTATCTGTTATCGATTCAAATGCAACTTTAGGTGAGGTTTTCAATATAGGTAATGATGAAGAAATTACTATTGAAGGTCTAGCTCAAGAAGTAATTGAATTAACTAAATCAAAAAGTGTTATTGAAAAAGTCTTGTATGAAAAAGCGTACGCCTCGGGTTTTGAGGATATGCAAAGAAGGGTGCCCGATATAAATAAAATTAAAAAAACGGTGGGATGGACACCAAAGTTTTCTCTTGACACTATAGTCAAGGATATTGCGACCTACTTAAAGGAATAATCTTGGAACCTAAAGTACTTCATGTCATAGCACGAATGAACGTAGGCGGCACCGCACGTTATGTAGGAGAGTTAGTAGAAAATATACCCGGAAGTATTTTGGCTACAGGGAATGTGCAGGGTTCAGAAATCGAAGACCCTTGCGTTAGAAACCTTACAACTATCCGTGTGCCAAGTTTAGGCAGAAGGATCGACCCCCTAAATGATTATCGCGCTTGGGTAGATTTACGAAGAATTATAAAAAGAGAAAAACCAGATATCGTTCACACTCATACATTTAAAGCTGGGCTAATTGGCCGTCTAGTGAGTGGTTCGCATAAAAGAGTTCACACTTTCCATGGGCACTTATTTGGCGATCATTCCTTTTCTTGGATCCAAATGAGGTTTATAACTTTCATTGAAAGAGTGTTAGCTCAACGAACAGATCTTTTGATATCTGTTGGGGATAAAGTAGGAATTGAGCTACGGGGTGCTGGAATAGGTCCCCATAGAATGTGGAAATCAATACCACCTGGTGTTGATCCACTCCCAAAACAAGAAAAAGAGGCTGCACGAAAATTACTCGGCATAAAAAGTGATAAATTGATTTTTGGATGGATGGCTCGCGTAACAAAAGTGAAAAATCCATTTTTACTAATTGAGATAGCAAAAAGGCTCCCCTACGTAAATTTTGTTATGGCCGGAGGTGGCGACCTGCTCGACTCGATCAGACTATCTCAGTTGAAAAATCTACAGGTTCTTGGGTGGGTAGATGCATCTCAATTTTGGGCAGCAGTGGATTGTGCAATTTCAACTTCCGACAACGAAGGAATGCCCATCGCACTGATTGAGGCACAAATGGGAGGAATCCCGGTAATTGCCAGTGATGTTGGTTCAAATTCAGAAGTAATCAAAAATGGAATTTCTGGCTTTATTTGCAAAAGGGACATCAATGATTTTGTCATCGCAATTAGTCAAGTCATTGAGAGCGATTCCCTTCGGATTTCGATGGGAAATGCTGCGCGCATTTGGGCTATAGAGGAGTTCAGTACCAGAAAGATGATCGAATCCCACACCTCTGCATATTTAAGTCTCAGCGACCGGAAAATACTTTAGAATTAGTAAATTGACGGACAACGAATGTTTACTCAAACAATTGGCGAAGATTAACTGTATATTCGTTACATGAAGATTATGTTTATCGCACCCGGCGGGAGCCTCCATACAACACGATGGATTGATCGAGCCCATGAAATTGGATACGAAGTAGTGCTATTCTCGCAAGATGGAGTAATTCCAAAAAGTAATTATAAAACCTTAAGTTTAGACACTCTTGGTATTCACAAAAGCAAGAGCGCAATTTTACAGTTATTCCAAAATATTGCTTCACTAAAAACCGTAATTAAGAGTGAAGTACCAGATATTGTGCATATTCACTGGTTGTTTTCTCCGATTGCGCTTGCACTTACCTTTGTTAGAAAAATCAAAGTAATAGGTACGCCCTGGGGATCTGACATTCTTTATACCAACGAGAAAGATGGTTGGAGCCGAAAGCAAAGGCTAATCTATAATTTTTCGATTAAGTTATTAATAAAAAGAATTGATTTTTTTACTTGTGATGCAGACCATCTTAAAACACGCCTAATAAAACTCGGAGCCGATAAAGATCAAATTGAAATCATTTACTTCGGAACGGATTCTAATAAATTCACTCCTGAAAATAAGTCTAACAAACTGAGAGAATCATGGGGCTTAGCCAATGGTGACATAGCAATTTTATCTAACAGAAACCTGTATAAAGTTTATGATATACCAACTGTTATAAAAGCTTTTAAATTAATAAGTGACAAATATATAGGCGCATTTCTTTTAATTGCTGGAAGCGGCTCAGAATTGGCTGCTCTTGAGGGGCTAGTTGAGTCACTAAACCTTCAAAATAGAGTTCAATTCTTAGGAAAACTTCCTGAAGGCGAATTTGAAATCAGCGTTGCCTCATCCGATATATATATTTCAACTTCAACAAGTGATGGTGGACTAGCCTCAAGCATTGCAGAGGCAATGGCATCTGGAATTCCGGTGCTGATATCCGATTTCGGTGAAAATTCTAGCTGGCTAGAGGAGAGTCGGAATGGGCTTTTATTTCCCATTGGAGGGTCTGAAATCCTTGCAGAAAAAATCTCCTACCTGATTGACAACCCTTCCATACGTTTTGCGATGGGAAAGCATGCGCGAGAAATGGTGAAGTTAAAACTTGACCCAAAAATTGAATCAAAAAAGCTTGATGGGATCTATAAAGCTATAATTTAGATTTTGGAGAATCCGTTGAATTTTTCGCACAAAAATTGATGATTGCCGCTCCAGGATAAGTTTTATTATTGATGTGTAAAAAGGTGTCGTGTTCAACTAGTATCACGTGAAGTGCATCTTTATTTAGTTGATCCTCAATCTCTTTAATCCTCACGGATGGTGGAATAAGGGTGGCATCAATCTCAGGATTGAGATAAGGATCGACTGCTTCAATTTTTAAATTTGGTATACTTGAAAGCTCCTTTAAAATATTTAAGGCTGGGCTATTTCGAAAATCAGCCACATTTTTTTTATAAGTCAAGCCATATAGAATTAAATCATTACGCTTCAAAGTTTTTAGTGACTCAACAATTTTAGCAATAACAAAATTTTCCTTTTCTAAATTTACTTGCCGAGCCATTTTTATCAATCTTGAATTTTCAGGAGCGCTATCTACGATAAACCAAGGGTCTACAGCTATGCAGTGCCCTCCAACACCTGGGCCAGGATCCAATATTTGAACCCTTGGGTGATGATTAGTAAGCTTGATCAAATCCCAAACATCAATTAATAATTCTTCGCAAATTTGAGATAACTCGTTTGCAAATCCGATATTAATATCCCTAAATGTATTTTCTGCTAGTTTTGATAGCTCTGCTGTACGTGAGTCAGTAGAATAAATATTGCCTTTGACAAAATTTCTATAGAAATTCGCTGCTGATTGAGTTGAATCTGTATCAATTCCCCCTACAATTCTGTCATTATTTACCAGTTCTTCTATTAAGCTTCCAGGAAGAACTCGCTCGGGGCAATGTGCGATCTTGATCCCTCTACTACCCAAATCATCGGAAATAAAAAGTTCTGGCCGTTTAGCTTCAATTAATTTTGCAATATTTAGAGTGGTGTTCACGGGAATCGTGGACTCAATAATTACAATATTTCCAATCTGTAATTTCTCAATAATTGCTTCCACTGCCTCAAAAACATGACGCAAGTCAGGTTTGAACAAATCGGTAATGGGGGTTGGTACAGTAATTAAAAAAACGTCAGACTTGGGGACCTCGCTACTTGCCACTAAACACCCGGTTTCTATGCCACGGCTCAATAGGTCCTGAAGACCGCTTTCGGGATTTGGTGAGACTGCCTCGTTTATTTGTCGGACGGTCTTCGAATTATTATCAACGGCCGTGACTAAATGGCCTTTTGATGCAAGCAGTGCAGCAGTTGGAAGACCTATATATCCAGCTCCTACCACTGCAATATGCAAGACTTGTTTCTGTTCAGTCATAATTCTCCAATCAAAATTGAAACGATCTTCTCTGCCGCGGTTCCGTCACCGTACGGATTAGTTGCCTCAGACATGATCTTATGCAATTTTTTATTGATTAGTAATTCGTTTGCCTTGGCTAAAATATTTGAAGAGTCAGTGCCAATGAGCAGACTTCCTCCAGCTCGGACTCCTTCATCCCTTTCGGTCGTATCCCGCATAACAAGGACAGGAACAGAAAGGGCTAATGCCTCTTCTTGTATCCCCCCAGAATCAGTTAGCACGAAATAACATTTCCTCATGAGCTTTACCATGTTTGGGTAAGAAAGCGGTTCAGTTAAAAAGATTTCTGGTACGTTACCTAACATTTTTTGAACTGGTACTTTTATATTTGGATTCAAATGAACTGGAAAAATAATTCCCACATTAGGATTTTCTTTAACAATTGACTTTAGTGCATTACATATTGCAATAAAATTGTCGCCAAAATTTTCTCTCCTGTGCGCTGTTACAAGTACGACTTTTTCAAATTGATTAAATATAGCTTCTAATTGCCCTGAAAGCTGGTCGTCTTTCTTATAATTCTGGACGTAAAACAGTGAATCAATAATTGTGTTACCTGTTTCAAAAATGGTAGTTGCATCAATATTTTCATTAGCTAAATTTAGTGAGGCAACATTGGTGGGAGTGAAATGATAATTTGCAAGTACAGAAACTAGTCTCCTATTAAGCTCTTCAGGAAATGGAGAATGCACATTATGACTTCGCAATCCAGCTTCTATGTGGCCGATAGGGATTCTCTTATAAAACGCAGTCAAGGCGGCAGCCATCACGGTGGTTGTGTCACCTTGAATTAGAAGAAGATTCGGCAACCGTTGGTCCATTACTTGAGAAAGGCCATCGATTAGTTTTGACGTCAAGCTTGAAAGTGACTGATCGGGATCCATGACATGTAAGTAATGATCCGGGACCAACCCAAAATCTGCCAAGGCTAGATCAAGGAGCTCCATATGTTGGCCAGTTGAACACAACAAAACTTCAAAAATTTCGGGAAACTTTTTAAGCTCCAAAATAACAGGTGCCAGTTTAATCACCTCGGGGCGTGTACCGAACACCACTAAGATTCTTTGAAGCATTATCTCTTCATCACTCCATTCTCATTTAGGGCCCAGCCAAAATTTGCCGCAAAAAACTTTAAACTTGAATTATTACAGTACTAAGATAGTCGGTTTCGGACTAGCTTGCTTGGGTAATGCTAGGATTTTCTTGTGTATTCAAATGTGCGAGTAGCCTATCTGCTTGATTGGAAATTTAGTCCGGCATCTGGAGTGGGAAAAAAAATCGTAGATCAGATTGAAAGCTGGAATCGCTTTGGACTAGAAGTTACACTTTTCATCAATTGTCCTGCTGAACAAGAGGATGAATGGGCAAAACTTTCATTTCACGTTCGTACCTATACCTATACAAGTTATAGAAGTCGATTAAATGCGAGAAAGGAATCTCTACAACAGATTATTGATGAAAGATTTGAAATTATTTATACTCGATTTGGAATTTTGAGTCCTTTTACTATAAGGAAAATGAAGAAAATACCAACAATATTAGAATTAAATACTAAGGGCCTACTGGAATATAAAAGAAGATCGCTACTTTTGTATTTTTATGCGTGTGTTACAAGTAAAATTATCTTGAATAATGCTGTTGCAGTCTGTGCAATTACTTCAGAAGTCGCAAATGAGGCGACAAGAATCGCAGGTAATGAAATTAACTATAAAGTTTTTCCAAACTCCATAAATCTAAAGAGATTTACAATTTTTTTACCTCAAAAAAATGAACGCCCTAAATTGGTATTTGTTGGTACGCCTGGATTGGTTTGGCACGGAATAGACCGCCTAATTGAGCTTGCTCGATCACTTTTCGAATTTGATTTTTATATAATAGGTCCTAAACAAATTCTTGATAGGCCCTCGAATGTGAAATTTATAGGAGAACTCTATGATGATGATCTAAATAATTTTCTGTCTTCTATGGATATTGCAATTTCATCTTTGGCCTTAGACAGAAATCAAATGACTGAGGGGTCTCCAATTAAGACACGACTCTACCTTGCGTTGGGTCTTCCTGTCATAATCGGTTATACAGACGCAGGAATAGGAAGCAGTTCTAAATATATATTCAAAATAGCTCCAAATGAGTGGCCTCTCAATCAAGAACGTGTCGATGATTTAAGAAATTTTGTTAAAAAATTCAAAGGACGCCGCGTATCACACAAAGACTTATTTTCAATTGATTCAGATAGCATCGAAAAAATGCGAGCTGACTTCATCATTGAAACCGCGCACGCGAAAAGAATTTTCTCCCGTTAAAAGAGGACTCTCAATGGATAACCAAAAAATATTACTAATTCTCGATGTTAAACAGGCTAACCCAAGGTGGACTAATTACGTAAGGGAAATAGCTAATCAAAATTATGAAGTTGACCTTTTAATTCATCATTCCGGGAAACACACATTAGACTCTGAAATTGTTGATCATCCAAAAATTCGCATTTTTTACTCATTTTTTATTTCTATTTACGGCCGTAATAGATTATTGACTAAGTTGCTTTACGTTCTTACTAAATATTTTTCAAGCAATAGGACTTTTCTGAGCATTTATGATTTTATTGCCATACATGCTTTTCTTTTTAAGGCAAAAAGGCTTTTTATGCAATATAAGTACAGATTAATTATTACCTCCAGTTCGCCATTTTACACTCACATAGTTGGGTCTAAGTTGCGACAAACTTTTGATACTAAGTGGGTGGCCGACTATAGGGATCTATGGTCTCTAAACCACACCAACACTGACGTCTGCCAGGACCAATTAAATTTTGAAAAAGCCTCTATATCGTGTGCGGATGCCTGCCTCACTGTTTCAAGAGGTTTGAAGGCCGATTTAAAAAGCATTTTTCCGGGACCGATTCACGTGGTCTACAACGGATATAGATTCCTTGAACCTACAAAAGAACTTTTATCCGAAAAGAACATTACGTTTGAATATACAGGACAAATTTATAAGTCGAACCAAAATATATCTGGAGCACTAGATTTTTTCAGTCACTCGAAATATCTGAAAGAGGCAAATTTTAGTGTTAATTTTTCTGGATCGTCTGGTGTTTATATTTCAAATTACTTTAAGGAAAAGAAAGTTAAAATTCCCAAAAATTTCAATTGTGTTGGCCAAGTTAGTAATAGTGAAGCTATTAAGAGACAGAAAACCGCATCCTTCCTTCTCTTCCTCAGTTGGGGTGAAACCCAAGACAAAGGGGTCGTTCCCGGAAAAATATTTGAATACATCGCATCAGGGGTGCCGATTCTAGTAATCGGCCGCACATCGCAAATCGAAATATCTAAAATCATTAAGGCCTCAGGATACTACATTTGCATAAACTCACAAGCTGATTTGGATAGACTTATACTTGCTTACTATCAAGGAACTTTGAAAATCCCGCAAAGAAATGTGGATTTTATCCGACAATTTCAATACTCCGAGCAAAGTAGAACGTTAATTAAAATTTTTAATGATTTAGTTAAAGAACAACTCTCGGTTGACCTTGATAAGTTACAGACTTCTCTGGAATAAGTTAAACATTTTTTTTGTATACGGCGCTATACGAAAATCCCTTCAGAGGAAAGATTTCTAAGGCTCGGGTCAAAGAAAAAATAATCAAAAAAACAGCTAGGTAGGCAAACTTTCTCATATTTGCTAACCTTAAAAGAGTCCCTTTAAATCCATTAAGTAATATCTCAGAGGATCCTAGCTCGTATTTAAAATTTTGCCCAGAGTACCAAGATTCGATTTTTTCAAATCCATTATCGGTCAATAAATCATCTAGATTGGATGATGAAAAATATTTCAGATGGTGAGGCGGGGTAAGATAAGAAAGGGGGAAGCCGGGTAGTAATCTCTTGACAAAATTACTCAACTTCACGTAGGCACAATTTGTAATAGGTGTTGTAACGACTAGATGGCCTTTGGGCCTTAAAATTTTGTTAATATCTTTAATCATACCTTTTGGGTTTTCTAAATGCTCAATAACGTCACCCAAATTCACCAAATCAAAGGTAACGTCTTTATATATATCGGCATCAAAAAATCCATGTGTGATATTAATTGATGGAATTTTTTTGACGATGTCAAAATTATGGATTGAAGGCTCAACTGCATGCAGAGTTAATCGAGAGTTTTTTCGAAGCAATTGCAAAAGAGCACCATTCTGACACCCAATATCTAATAGCGCTTTTCCACTTTCCGTGCCCAATAATTGAATAATATTTTTTCCCAGTTTAAGATTCTTTTTGTCGAACTCATCTGATTCGGAATTTGAATTGACATACAAACTTGTGACTAAATCCTGACTAGGTACCGGGTGTAAAAAAAGGTATTTACATTTTTTGCATTTGAAATAAGTAAAGGTGCTTTTTTTTTGAAACGGGTACCCATTAGATCCGCATAGTTCACAACTTTGCGTGCTATATTTCAAGGAAGACTCCTTCCCGCAAGTTCTCAAGGAAAACCTATTCTATCTATTTATTTCTTAAGTATTTACCACTCTATCATCTTGTAAAAGTAAAAGTAAGAAGTGCGGCTTTCCCGCCGCCAGGATTCCACATCGAGCCTGGACATGGTTCTCTAAAAAGTTCGTAAGAAACACGATATTTCTTACATTTTTTTCTAATTAAATATTCGTAGTCGCGTAACCAATTAGTTTTGCCAACGATTTTTCCACGCTTGATCAGCCTTCGCAAGTCACTGTCGTCTTGCTCTACTAATACCAAGGTCTGGCAAGAGGAACTCACGATGGAATCTAAAAGATTTGAGATATATATTGGGTGAATATATATTAGGGTTGCCCAAGTAAAAACTAGATCCGAATTTTTTATTTCTTTACAATTATTTAGATCCACTCGATTTTGAGCATCAAAATGCAAATACTCAATATTGCTTATTAGTCTTTTGGCGGCTTCTTGCTGACCCACTTGCAATGCTTTATCGTTTAAGTCAGAGCAATAAAACTGTTTATCAGGATATTTAGCTGCTAAAGGAAATAATCGACCTCCACAGTTTCCGCCAATTTCAAACACAGTCTCAAAATTATATTTGTCAAGAAACTCTGCAAACAATTTAGAAGTAGAATCATTCTCAGGATGAAGAAAACCAAAAGAATCAAGTGTTGTTCTGGCCGCCCATTTTTTTGCACTATAGCGAGGATAGAGCGCGATCAGAAGATAGCGCTTCAAGAGGAATAGGCGATACAAGATAAATTTCAAAGCTAATCGCCTATTTGCTCTCATCAGGGTAATACAATAACATGGTGGGTAAGTAGTTACGAGATTGGGAAGTGATCCTTTTGACGTCTAGCCGAATCTTAATTACTGGGGCGGGTGGCTTTATTGGAAGCCATACTACTGAATTGCTTCTTAAATCGGGCTTTGACGTAACCGCACTGTGCCACTACAACAACCTGCAGTCAACTGGGTGGCTAGAAAGATCAGCCTCAAATGGAAATCTCTCTATTGTTTTTTCTGACGTGACCGATTCTGGACATATGGATGAATTAATTAGTGATCATGATTTGGTAATTCATCTCGCGGCGATGATAGCAATTCCATATAGCTATGTTGCACCAAGAAGTTATTTAAACACAAACATCGAAGGAACTTTCAATGTTTTGGAGGGAATTCGGCGACACAAGAAGCGTTTGATAAATATTTCCACAAGTGAAGTTTACGGAACGCCAAAAGTCCTTCCAATAACTGAGATGAATTCGATTCATCCCCAGTCTCCTTATGCGGCATCAAAAGTTGCGGCCGATGCCCTCTGCAACAGTTTTATAGATTCATATGGCTTAGACATCAGCATTATTCGTCCATTTAATACATATGGTCCTCGTCAGTCGCAGCGTGCCCTAATACCTACAATCCTGACCCAAGTTGCTTCCGGCAATAAAGTGATTTCCTTGGGAAATTTGGATGCACAAAGGGATTTTACTTTTGTTGGAGATACTGCACTTGCGATTAAGTGCGCAGTTGAGTCACAGGAAATCAAGGGAAAAACTATCCATCTTGGGACCGGGATTACAATTTCCGTTCAAGATTTAGTGAGCTTAATTGGAAAGGTCATAGGAACAGATATAGAAATCGAGGTCGACCATCTTCGGCAACGGCCCGCTGCAAGTGAGGTTGAGGTACTTCAATCAGATCCCAGTTATGCAAAAAAAACACTAGGATGGGAATATACAATCTCGCTTGAAGAAGGCATTAGGCGAACATATCAATGGATTCAAAAAAATCTACAAAAATATTCTGATCCGAAAAAATATATAATTTAGTACAAATTGATTCGTTGATAGGAGAGGTGATGAAAGCAGTAATTCTTGCTGGCGGAAAAGGAACTCGCCTCCTCCCTTATACGATTGTCATTCCTAAGCCGATGTTGCCAATTGCGGGCATTCCAATTATTGAAATTATTTCGAAGCAACTTAATTTCTACGGCTTTACTGACGTAACGATCTCACTCGGACATCTCTCGGAAATGATTAAAGTTTTTCTAAATGGCAAAATAGGTGAGGTGGGTTTCCCCACTTTTTCTTATCATATTGAAACTGAGGCGAAAGGGACTGCTGGTCCAATTAAAGAGTTGGGAGTTTCTTCCGAAAATTTTGTTGTGATGAATGGAGATATTCTCACTAATCTAAACTTGAAAAGCCTTTATGACTTCCACATCGAAAAGCAGGCAACGCTTACTATCGCTGTCCGCAATACTTCGCATCAACTTCCATTTGGTGCCGTCACAGTTAATGAAAACAACGAGGTGATAAATTTTGAGGAAAAACCCAAAATTAGTTTGATAGATAATATTGGTGCATATGTCTACTCACAGCGTGCATTGGCTTTTATTAAAGAAAACGAAAAAATTGACGTGAATACCTTGGTGTTGCGCCTTATTGAAGCAGGTGAAAAAGTTTGTGCTTATTTAAATGTTGGTCCATATTACTGGATTGATATAGGAACACATGCTGATTATGAGAAAGCAAATGAGGAATTAGAAGAATTTCTCTCAGAGTTCCCATTTTTGAATGGCATGCAAAAATGAAAGTTGAATACTTTGACTATTCAAAAATGTATGAAATTGATAGCCCCATCTACTCACGAGCACTTGAGTCTGTTCTCAAGCGCTCGGATTTCATACTAAGGGAGGACCTTGAAGAATTTGAAAGGGAACTAGCATCAAAGTTTTCAGCGAAATATTGTATTGGCGTGGCAAATGGAACTGATGCGATTTGGCTTGCCCTAATGGTTGCCGGAATAAAACAGGGTGACGAAGTGATCCTTCCTTCACATACGTATGTAGCAACCGCAGATGCGGTTCATTTAGTAGGGGCGACTCCAGTGCTAGTAGATTGTGATGATGACCATCTTGTTTCAGTTCAAGGAATTGAAGACGCAATTACAAATAAGACAGCAGCAATAATTGCAGTAAATTTAAATGGGCGAGCAGCCAGCCTCACAAAGATAAGCGAGATCGCCACCAGGTATAACTTGAAATTAGTGGAAGATAATGCCCAAGGGTTAGGGGCAAAAATTGATGGGAAGTATGCTGGAAATTTTGGTGAACTTTCAAGCTTAAGTTTTTATCCAGCAAAGACATTTGGATGCTTAGGTGATGGTGGGGCCATCATAACCAACTCGGATGAGTATGACCAAAAACTTAGGGCAATGCGAAATCATGGACGTGATCCACATGGGCAGGTTCAAATGTGGGGTGTCAATTCAAGACTTGATAACCTCCAAGCTGCCGTGCTTCTATCCAAACTGCCTTATTTGGATAGTTACTTTGAGAGGCGAAGAGAAATCGCATCGATATATTCAAGAAAGTTTATTGGAATTGATGATCTTGCTATCCCTGCTTCGCCGGGTTCAGAAGAAAACCGATATGACACTTTTCAAAATTATGAGGTACGCGTTAAAAATCGTGAGAAATTTCGATCTCATCTCTCTGCCCATGGGGTTGGATCTTTGCTACCGTGGAGTGGAAAAGCAATCCACCACCTTAATCTACCCGGAGTGCGTTCATCAGCTGTCGTAAAGACTGAAAGTTTTTTTGAGGAAATTTTAATGCTACCTATGAATCACTACATGTCGGACCAGGATGTCAAGTACGTATCAGACGTAGTCACAGACTATTTTTTGGCAAACTAAATTATGATATTTAACCGAGATCTCGCAGAAGTGAATGCTAAAAAAGCGCGAGAATTAATTGTTAAAATGGTTAGCGCCGCTAAGGCATCGCATGTGGGCTCTTCTTTATCAGTTGTAGATATTCTCGCTGCTCTATATTCAGGTACAGGTAATATCTCTCCTGATAATTTTAAAAGTGATGAAAGAGATGTCGTGATAATGTCTAAAGGGCACGCTGCGGCCGCTTATTATTCGATACTTCACATCACAGGTTTTATATCCGCCGACGATATAGGTGAATACGGACAAAATGGAGCTTTGCTAGGCGGACACGTTACATCTGGCATACCCGGAGTTGAGTTATCAACTGGATCTCTTGGGCATGGGCTTCCCTATGGAGTCGGCATCGCACTAGCTCGGAAAAACGATATTAAGCAAGGGCGGGTGTTCGTCATAATGTCTGATGGGGAATGTGACGAAGGAACGACTTGGGAATCGGCACTCTTAGCCAATCACCACAAACTAGATAATTTAGTAGTTATCGTTGACAGAAATAGACTTCAATCCCTAACAGATACAGAGCTAACTCTAAAACTAGAACCGTTTGCAGCAAAGTGGGAGGCATTTGGCTGGACTGTTCGAGAAATTAATGGGCACGATGTAGGACAATTGAATGATGCCTGTGAGGCTTCCTCATCGCCAATTTGCATAATTGCTAACACGACAAAGGGCAAGGGAGTATCTTTTATGGAGAATTCTGTCTTGTGGCACTATAGGAGTCCGAATAATGAAGAATTAGTTGACGCTTTGAAACAAATTAATGTTGGAGAAAGATGAGAGACGCGTTTATATCCTCACTAATCGATGCGGCCGAAGTGGACCAAAATGTCACGCTTATTACTGGTGATCTTGGGTTTGGCGTATTTGAAGAGTTTGCGGCTAAATTTCCAAAGCAATTCTTTAACTCTGGAGTAGCTGAACAAAGTATGTTGAGTATGGCGGCTGGCATGGCATCCGCAGGTAGAAAGGTTTTTGCCTACAGCATAGGAAATTTTTCAACAATGCGATGTTTAGAACAAATCCGCAACGATATCTGCTATCAAAAAAATCCTGTGACCGTTGTAAGTGTTGGGGGTGGGTATGCTTATGGAAATTTAGGCTATTCGCACCACGCAATCGAAGACTTTTCTGTAATGCGGACGATGCCAGGTCTTAAAATTATTTCCCCTGCAGACAGGTTGGAAGTTGAAAGTGCTATATCAGAAATCATTAAAAAACCTCAGCCGTATTATTTACGTTTAGGTAGAAATGGTGAAAATTCGATACATCAAGCCAAGCCAGAATATAAAATTGGGAAATTGATTCAGATTGCTGAAGGAAAGAATGGCACGATATTATTCACGGGTTCAATTGGGTTGCTTGCTGTCGCCGCGAGAAATGAACTAGCTGAGCAATCAATCAATATAGGAATATATTCTGTGCCATTTGTGAATGCAATAGATCCTGAAGAATTAAAAAGGATTGCAACCAATGGAAATATTGTTGTGCTCGAAGAGCACTACTACAAAGGAGGACTTGGATCTGAAGTTCTTGAAGTCCTGAATGAATATGGAATTACTGCCCTGGTACATATTGTAGGTAGTAAGCGGACAAATATTTCGCAGGTTGGTAATCGAGAGTATCTCTTGACTGAAAATGAAATATCTGTAGACAGAATTGTAAATTTCTTCAGAAATAGCTCCAAGTACTAAGATTGAAAATGAGTAAAATGTTTTCTCTGATTTATGGAAAATTTAATGGCAAATAAGCACTTAGTACTAATATCCGACCTAGGGCACACCGGCCCTATTTGGCCACAAATTTTAGATGGGGTAGCAAGCACAGGGTGGAGAATTACAATCCTGACACCTAGAATGAGTTTTGCCCAAAAAAGGTTTTTCGGTTTAAATTATTCATCAAAGAAATGGAAATTAGTAGAAACATCAGGTTTCCCTTCACCTTACCGAAAATATGCAGGCTACCCCAAAATAGTTAGGACTCCCTTCCAATTATTTTCAAATTTCTTTTTTTCTAAAGAATTAAAAAATCAAGATAATTTTGATGGATATTTGCATTGGAAGGATAAGGCGCTATGCGAGCTAAATAGGATTTATGTCGACACTCCATTTGAATTGCTTATAAGCACAAGTTCCCCATTTATGACGCACATAATCGCTAAGGATTTCGTGGAAAACCACAATGTGAAGTGGATCGCAGACTACAGGGATTTGTGGAGTCTCAATCACGCTTCTTTATCAGTCAATCAAAAACAAGTGGAGTATGAAAAAGATATTCTTGCAAAGGCAACGGCCTGCTCAACAACATCCGATGGCTTCAAAGAATCGCTTTCACAAATTTTTAAAGGAGAAATAGTTACGATTCATAATGGTTACGACACACTATATCCTCAAAAAATTCAGCGACCAAAAAGTTCGATTCTAATACTATATCCTGGTCAAATTTACAAAAACTTACAAGATATCCGTTTATTACTTCGTGCAATAGAAATTTTTAATTCACAAAGAAATAGTTTAAAGGTGACTTTATTTATAAGTGGTTATGCCATCGCACATGTTAAAGAGGTCCTTCAGGAAATTGGATTTATAAAAAAAGATTGGGTCAAGTTTGGTGCAGTCTTGCCTTTAAAGGAATCTCTAAAGCTGCAACGGGATGCAGATCTTTTACTTCTGCTTAATTGCACAAATCCAAAGGTAGAAGGTTGGATGCAGACAAAGCTGTATGAGTACATTTCTTCAGGAGTCACGATTATTGCTGTTGGAGGTGGAAATGATGAAAGCTCTAGGCTAATTTCAGAGACTAATACTGGAATCATTCTAAGAAGTGAACGCGAGATAGTTGATTTTCTAAATAGGTACTCAAGCAAAGATTTTATTTATCCATTATGGAATTTGCCTCAAATCAAAAAACTAAGTAGATTTCAACAAGGTATTGAATTGAGCAAATTTATTCAAAATATAATATAAGGTTTAGGCTAACAAGTAGTTCTTTATAATCCCATTAAAGTAGCTTGTGTATCAAAATTTGGGATCTTTTCTCTCACTTCATTGAATTTTCCTTGCGCTAAGATCTTTCCTTTTTCCATATATACAACTAGATCGGCATTTCGCACTGTAGATAATCTATGGGCGACGATAACGACAGTTGTTTTACCCGACAACATGGAAATTGCTTCACTTATGTCTTTTTCTGTTTGACCATCAAGTGCACTCGTCGCTTCATCAAGGACAAGTAGCTTGGGGTTTGTGAATACCGCTCTCGCAATTCCTAATCGCTGGCGTTGTCCTCCACTAATTTTGGACCCATTTTCCCCTACTTGGGTATCTAACTGATCTTTCATACTGTAAAAAGCATCTTTAAGTTGGGCGACTTCGAGTGAATGCCAAACTAATTCATCTGCAATCGCATCAGTCGGATATCCCAATGCGATATTTTCCTTCACGGTGCCCGATATCACTTCCACGCTTTGTGGCACGTATGAAATTCCTCCAGGCCATTTTTCAACTGTCTCCGAAGGCTTTAAGCCAGAAATTTTAAGAGTCCCACTTTCAGGCTCCAGTATGCCTAGCAATAGATCTATTAGGGTTGTTTTGCCCGCTCCTGAAGGTCCAACTATTGCCACAGTAGAACCTGAATTTATTCTTAAATTAATATTATCTAGTTGAAATCCATTTGTATTCGGATATGAGAAACTTACGTCTGACATAACAACACTTGCGTCGAACCCTTCATAAGAAAATGAAGAAAAGCCAGCTGACTTTGATGCCACGACCGTATTTTGAAGCTCATCCACCAATTTCAAGGTACTGCCTGCAGTCCCTGAGCTACTTTTAATCATTAGTAACCCTTGTTGGACCCGTAAAACTGCTGGTGCTATCCTCGTACTTGCCGCCAGGAATATAACCATAATTGAAATTGCATGTACCGCATTTTTGGTTCCAAACTCAAAACTTGCTAGCCCAAATGTTCCCAATATTGCCACGGACTCGAGCACATATTTTCCAATATATGGTTGAAACATTAATTCAGCGCTAATTTTCCCGTACGAATACCTTAATTTCTGAATCTCTTGTACGTAGAACTCCCGGCGACCATGAACGACAACTTCTCTGTATGCTCCTAAAACTTCAAGAATTTTTTGATTACTTTTTACAATTAAATCCTCAACCTCGATACCTATTTTTTCCGCACGAATGTGAAGTAGACGATATAAGAGTATTCCTAGCAGGACAAATAGCGCCGTTGTAAAAATGGCTATAACCGGATCTACAATAAAAAGACCGATAGAGAGTACCATTAGCATCGAACTATCTGCAATCATAGATACTGAAGTTGCAATTACTCCCGAAGTGAGATTTTTGACGCCTTCGGAAACGTTGAAAAGAATCTCTTGCGTGGATCGCTTCTGAATATAAAGTAGTTCTTTCGACAAAAGCTTCGCAACAATGTCACTCGAAATTTCAGCACTCTTTTTTGAAAGAAACATAAATGTCATTTTGGTAAAAATAATTGAAAAAATTGTTTTGAGAGTAAAAATAGAGACTGCAACAATGCCAATTACTGCCACTTGCTTTTGGAATGAAAAATTTTGTATACGAAGAAAATTAAGTATCTTGTTCACGTTATTGCCACCCGCACGTGACTCAATTCCTTGTATTGAGAGTGCTCCAAGAGCGCCAACTAGGACCACTCCCGCCAAATCTAGAAGCCCAGCTAATACTTGAGCAAAAGTAATCAAATATAACTTGAGCCTGTCAGGTTTTTGTAAGAGTTTTAGTGCACGGGTTAGAGCAAAACTTACATAATGCTTGGTGGAAGGCTTCGATTCCCGTGCTTCTTTCCTTCGCATTGGGCAATCCTATCCAATGAGTCATCACTATTGGTGGGCCCAGACAGGCTCGAACTGTCGACCCACGGATTAAAAGTCCGTTGCTCTACCGACTGAGCTATAGGCCCCAAGGATTAATGTGCGGTTCTTATTGTATCTGTGGTTTGTACTCCTAATTTCCATATGCCGAGCGTGCTAAGCGATCTCTAATTGCTTCTGCTAATCCATCTCCGCCCGGTTGCAGGACCACAACAACATCAAGCTTCTTTGTGTCAGCCAATCTCAGCGCTGCATAAAGATCTCGTGCATAACCTTCAACGCTTCTAGGGGATGCAAGGCGGATTACTCCGTCAGGTGTTGGAATCTGATCAGGCGCGATCAAGCCATCTCCTGGTTCTGCGATTGCATCTAGGACAACTTTTGCTTTGGGTGAGTAATGAGAATCAAGTGAACCAGAGACTCGAATGCTTCCATCGTTATTTGTTAGGGCGATAAGTCCTGTGGACTCTTCAATCATCGCTCCGGTGATAGCGCCTAGTCTAAGAATGAAAGGGGTTTGTTGG
>Ga0214192_1000329_pt1 | contig 30363 bp, 29 predicted proteins | sample TroBogEpilimnion_44_FD_153030 | JGI IMG/M metagenome (GOLD analysis project Ga0214192, IMG submission 153030) | Freshwater microbial communities from Trout Bog Lake, WI - 29JUL2008 epilimnion | ecosystem: Environmental > Aquatic > Freshwater > Lake > Epilimnion/Euphotic zone | place: Trout Bog... | reverse complement strand
TAATTAATAGTAATGTTTACAGTTTCGTTACCACTTATCTGCCATTGGGCACCTGAATCTTTAGCAACTGGATTTAAAAAAGCATCTAGCCTGTCTAATTGTTTCTTATCAATCTTTGGCTTGTCGCTTCTCTCACCTAATAAAAACTCTTTTAGCCATTTAAAATTACCTATAAATTCAGAAATAGCTTGCGCTTGACCAACAAAAACTGAGGCCTGATCTGATATTGCTATCAATTCAGCAATCAAACTACCCTGCTCTACTTTGTGCAAATAAAGCTTTGATCCAGGTACACCATTTTTAGAGTGTTCTGAAGATAATTGAAATTCTGAGCCTATAGCCGATAAAGACAACGAGATATCTGTTAACTCAACTGGCTTTGTGTAATTTAAAACTATTTTTATTTTATCTGACATATCTAAGCCTCCAGACATCAGTATAAATTAGTTGCCAATAAAAATTAAATATAACCGCTTAATCGCGGTTTTTTTGTGCCTGCTTAAAAAAAAGACAAACAAAATCTGGTAATCTAATTAACAATAAAAAATTCACATTATTCTGTCCTAAGCTAGTTTATTTATTACCATCGACTAAAGCTAGCATCTACAACTGTCTTTTTGAAATAAAAAAAGCTGCCTATTGCTAGACAGCTCTTTAAAAGTTCCACCGTGTAACTAGCACGGGGATTGCGGCTAGTAACCGCTAAAAGTGCGATATAGATTCTACTTATTACATGCCGCGTCGAGTCGCGATAACAGCGCAAACCTTGTAATAAAATAGAGCTATATCATAGCTGATGATCAACGCCATTCTAGAAATGCCGAGATCAAAGCGCTTGGCAAAGCGCTCTATAAATTAACCAGCTATTTGTTTAGCCGGTGGCCATCGGCATTTTTATGGGTTTTCTCATGAAGATAACGATAAAAAAGTTTGTAGAAATCATAAGCGCATTAACCACTTTATCTAATTTGGTTAAGACGATTATAGAAATTTACAAGCTATTTTAAAGAGTCCCTGCATTGAGCTAATCAGTGCAGGGATTTTTTTTGCCTTAAATATATTAAGACGCCTGCATTTTAGCAGTTTTTTTGTGCCTGCTTAAAAAATATAGAGCAATACTTTACTTTTTTATTGACATAAATTTAAAGCAAGGCTCTAATAACCACAACAGCAAAACATTGCTGCCCGAACATCCTCATGATGTGAACTCCTGAACTTAACCCTGTTTCGGCAGGGTCTTTTTCAGGGATTAATAAGATTTTGCGGCAGGTGTCCTCGACCACCTTAAAAAGAGCCGAGTCAGTTTGAGTGTAACTTTAATGAACAGCCGCAAAAATAGCTAACCGGATCGGCTGAAAGTGTCCGGATTTATACGCATAGGCATTGAGCTGCTTACCCCATTAGCACTCCCTTTAATGGCTCAGTGTCTAGCCGTATAAATTGGCCAATTTATAAAACAATAATCTAATTTTGGAGAACAACATGAACTTAATCATGAAGGATTTGAAGACTCATCTTCATAAAGAACAAAGACAAGATGTTATCGGTAAATTGGCCACATTTGTTTTAATGTGCCTTTTAATTATAGTTTTAGCGCTCGAATACAGCCCTGCAGCTGCGCAAGAAGACTTAATGATCAGCCCTGATATGGCTAGTTTTATTGAGCAGTATCACGCAACTATTGACGAATACGGGGTGGAATAATGAGCGCTGTATTAAAAGAAAATGAAGTAATAGAAACCAAGTCACTTGCTGAGATATTGGTCATTAGCGACGAAGTACCTGCGGACTTTTATAAGAACACCGAAAAGTATCAGGCTGAAATTGATACCGCGATTGAGCATGCTAAAAGCCTGGTACACCCTATAAATGAAGAAGGCCGTAAATTAGCTAAATCAGACGCCGCTTTAATCCGTAAATTTGCAAAGAACCGTAATGCCTGGTCATTGGAAGTGTTTAGATCATTAACCGAGAAAATTAAATTCTGGCGTGATGACATCACCGGTAAAACAAAACTTTTAGAGCAAGAAGCTGACAATATTTTAGCTAGATTTGAAGAACATGAAGCTAATATTTTAAAAGGCATAAGAGCCACTTTAAAAGAAGAGTTGGCGCTAGTAATTGAGCAGTGCAAAGAGATTAGACCTGAATTTTTGACTGATTATGACGTTGAGCCATTAGTTAAATTAACAGGCACATTAACGCCTAGCGGTAAATTAACGTCTAAAGCATACTCAGAGCTAAGATCTTTTGTATTAACAGATTTAGCCAAGCAGCAGCTGCACGACAATCGCATCTTAACAATTGAAAACCGTTGTTTACGTGCCGATATTAACCCACCTTTAGGTAAGGTTCACTTTGGTGAGGTTTTTTGGGCAGACGAACAAACATTTGAAGAAAAACTTGAAGCATTAGTCACTGCAGAAATAGCGCGTCGTGTTGAAATGGAAATGCGCATCGAGGCTGATCTAAAGAAAAAAGAGCAAGCTAAGATTGACGAAGCTTTAGCGCAAGAACGTGAACGCATACGATTAGAAGAACAGGCCAAAATTGCTCAAGAAACGCCAAAAGCAGAACCTGTGATTGTTAAACAAGTAGAACTCACGCCGGAAGAGTTAAGGGCTAAAGCAAGGGAAATAAAACAGTGTGCAGAATACGCAGACCGTAATTCAGATCGCGCAAAAGAAATAGCCGCCGCCGAAAAATTACTTACTCAAGCAAAAGAGTTAGAAGCCAAAGCAGAGGAATTAAAAGTGTTATCTGCTAACAATAAAAAGTTAGTCACGATAACCGCCACATTTCAAGTATCGGTGCGTGAAAGTATCAGTATCGAAGCGGTAGAGAATCATTTCAAATCTAAATTGAGTGATGATCTAAAAGCTATCTTAACGACTTGTAAGGGGGTTTAGCATGTTTACTGAATGGGATCTTGACTCAGTAGCCCCTGCCCCTAGTCATAAAAAAGATGATCAACCTTTATTGATTGATATTAATTATTGCTTAGATCAAGGTGCAAGCGGTGTGGATTTATTAAATGATGATTACCACCGTTTGGCAGGTATTTCAGGCTCAAATCTAAGTTTATTAGCGGAGTCTAATAGACACTTGGATCATAAGAGTTTGTTCAATCTAGGTGATACACCCGCTTTAGCATTTGGCACGTTGCTACATACTTTTGTTTTAGAACCTAATAGCATCATGGATCGTTATGTTGTGATGCCTGAAAAATTTGCACCTAAAGCTGAATCCGGCGTAAGCATGATTCAAGCTAAAAAAGATTGGAAAGAAGCTAATGCAGACAAGATCGTTGTTGAAGCAGAAGAGTTTAAAAAAGCTGAGCGCATGGCCATAAATGTTAGTGCAATTTGTGGTGATATTATTGAAGCCGGCATCAAAGAGCGCAGTCTTTTTGTCGATATCGATGGGATTATTTGCAAGTGCAGACTTGATATTGATCTTGAAGATGTCGGCGATGATTACGACCTAAAATCAATCACATTGGGTAATAAAGAGTTTAGTAATGCTACGTTAGAAGCCCACATTAAAAAACTTAAATACCATTGGTCAGCCGCGTTTAGAAACATTATTAGACGCAAGTTGGGTAAGCCGGTAAGACACAGTTATTTAATATTCTGCAATACAGGCCCCGGACACATGGTGAGGGTAATTCAAATAGCCCCTGAATGGATAGAAGAAGCGGAAGCAGAAGTTAACGACCTACTCGATTCAAGACGGTTTTATTTAAAAACCAATGGCGACAATCCTATTGTTGAAATTGACGATAGCAAAAGAATTTACAGATTATAAGAGGGAGTAATCATGTCATCACAACAAATAGCAAAACAAGCCGAATTAAAGCCGCTTTTATTAGCGTCACAACGTCAGATTACGTCGTTATTACAAGATGAAGCAAAAGCAAAACGCTTTATGGCTGCGTCACTTGTTGTCGCAAGCAATCCGGTATTAAACAACTGTTCATCAGATTCAATCGTTCAAGCATTGATCGGCGTAGCCATGTCAGATTTGAACATTGATAGCAATATAGGTCATTGCTACTTGGTGCCTTACAAAGATTCTGTTCAACTACAGATTGGTTACAAAGGCTTTATCCAACTGTTATACCGTGCCGGTTGGTTAGTTAAAGCCTTTCCTGTTTATATCGTTGATGAATTTTCAATGGAATTTGATGGTTGGGACAATCGCATTAATTTTGTGCCCAATATCGACGCTAGAGACGAAGGCGACAAAGACTGGGTATTTAATAACCTAAGAGGTGTTTACGTAGTGTCTCGAAACGCGGAAACGAAAGACGAATATTCATTATTTGTAAACAAAAGTGTTATTGAAAAACTAAGGCTTACTTCACCGAATCAAAAGTTTCCACCCAAATATCCAAAAGCCGGTGAAAAAGAAAGCTTTGAAAAAGGTGGTCCCACCGGTATTTGGTACGAATGGTATGCGGAAATGGCACAAGCTAAAGCCATTAAGAAATTAGCCAAGACTTTGCCTATTGGTGATGCCAGAGCCGCGCAAGCTATTGCCGCCGATGACAAAGCGGATCAAGGCGTTAAAGTGGACTATAAAGCGTCTGCCGAAAATGGTTTAGTTATTGAGTCAACCGCTGTTACAAATAATGCCACGACTGCGTATGAAAGCACTTATACCCTTGGGGACGCATTAGAGCTGATATCTAACGCCACATCAATAGACGCGTTAAATGAAATTGTTATTGGCAGTTTAAACGCTAAAGATCAAAAAGCCGCTAAGAGTGCCTGGCTGAAAAGACAAAGTGAGTTAACCGTCGTTGTTGAGCCAAAAGCGCAAGAAAAAGACTTGTCGTGGAAAGACAAGATTGTGGCTTGCGAAAACGCTAAACAGCTCTCTGATCTATTAAAAGACATGCCTGATGAATACCAAATTGATCTGAGCGATTTAATTGACAATATGTTTGATAGTTACCGTTAAGGAAAATTAATGTATAGCAAAACTATTTTAATTGGCTCATGTGGCCAAGATCCAGAAGTTCGCTTCTTCCCTTCTGGGGATAAGGTAGCTACCGTTTCTCTAGCCACATCAAGACGTTGGAAAGATAAACAGTCCGGCGAAAAGAAAGAGAAAACGCAATGGCATAACTTAGTATTTAATCGCGGTCTAGCTGATGTGGTTGAGCAGTATGTCACTAAAGGTTCCAAGTTATCAGTAGAGGGTGAGATCGACTACCAACAATGGGAAAAAGACGGCGTTAAGCACTATGCCACTCGTATCTTAGTATCCAATATGGTCATGCTAGACAGTAAAAAAGACGGGGATAACGAACCAAGAAGACAGCCCCAATCAAGCAACGATCAAGCAAAACCAGCACATCAACCACCCGCTAATGGTGCACCTTATGTTGATGATTTTGACGACTCAATACCATTTTAGAGGGGCAAAGATAATGGAAGATGAAATTATCACACAACAAGAAGTCTTAGAATTGATGGGGGTAACTACAACAAACCATTGGAGTTACTTCAATAACTTGCAAAGTCGTGGGCATCTTGAAGGCTTTCCTGAGCCCTTGAAACAAAAGGTAAATAAGAAAAATGTTTATAACAAAGCGAGAGTACTTGAGTGGCTAAATGGCAAATATACAAAACCCGATTACTTTGGATTCTTAACCGGAAAGTATGACCAAATTTCTATACAAAATAAAAGAAAGGCATTCAGGAGAATTGAATCGAAGATCGGCAGGCCTAAACCAAAGACGGTTACAGTTCGGTTAGTCGGTGATTGGTGATGAGTAAGGCTAACTGGCTAACGCTTGCGTTAGTTTTGCTGGGCGATGCGTTTTTGATCGTGTTGCTTGCATCTGGGGTGCTTTGATGAATAACGGCGGCAAGGGCTCTAAACGCAGACCCACAGACGAGAAGAAATACCAAGATAACTGGGATCAGATATTCGGCAAGAAAAAGAAAGAGGGAAAATGACCATTAAAATATTACTCACAAAAGATGAAGTAGCCTTTGCGACAGGCATTAGCGAATCAACCATTGATAGAATGGTACTTGCCGGAACATTTCCAAGACCGGTAAAAATTAATGGGCTTGTCCGTTGGCGTGTAAGGGATATTAATACCTGGGAAGAAAACCTATGTGCTGAGCAAGTCTTAGAACCTATTCAGCCGGTAAAGCGTGGTCGTAAAAGGTTAGCGGTTTAATTGACAACCCAAACCCTAGCGTCTACATTAGCGCTATATAAAATATCTGGAAAATTTAAAAATGTTAATAACTCACGAACGCGAAAAGCTTATACAAGCTGTCATCTACTTTGCTGAGAATACTAGGTTTTGTGGCAAGATTAAGTTATTTAAACTTTTATATTTCCTTGATTTTGAGCATTATAAAATAACAGGTAGAGCTGTGACAGGTCTAAAATATAGTGCTTGGAAAATGGGGCCAGTTCCTACTGCTTTGTTTGATGAATTAGAGTCACCAGAGCCCGACTTTGCCAATGCAATTAGCCTTTCTGAAATAGCTACTTATAATGGCGTTGGTCGCCCAATGCTATCACTGACACCCAACATTAAGTTCTCAAGTGAATTATTTTCAAAACGAGAGTTGAAATTACTAGCGGATTTAGCTAAGGAATATCGAGAAGCAAAGGCTGACGATATGATAGAGGCTACTCATTTAGAAAATATGCCTTGGGATAAGGTTTTTAACCAACAATCCTCACCCAGATCAGAAATACCTTATGAGTACGCGCTTCAAATAAATGAACGTGAAGAAATGTTAAAAATAATTCAAGAGCGTGAGGAGTTAATAGAGGCGATTCAATGATCGCTGGTTCTATATTCTTCGACAAAGACTTTCATTTTAATGACGGTAATGATGGAAAAAAATTATTTGTTGTTTTAGGTAGTGAAAAAGGTGTTGTAATCGTAGCCAAAACAACATCACAGCCTTATGGAAAAGGGATTACTTATGGTTGCCAACCCAATGACCGATTCCATAATTTCTACCTACCTAATCATTCAAGTTATCTAAAAAAAAGTACATGGATTTGCCTAGATGAGTTTTACGAACTAAAAGAATCAGAGCTATTACAAAAAAGATTTAGCGGCATCATTAATCACATTTGTGATCTTAACCAACAAATAACAAAAGAATTACAAGACTGTTCAATTCTCAGTGAAGATATATCGAGCAAACAAGAAAATATTATAATTCATTCTTTTGTATGATTTGACAACCCCCAAACGTTTCCGGTATGCTTTACCTGTGCTGAACATTCAGCATCGGGCTTGGAATCTCGGAATACTCACGGCATAGGCCGCTTAATGCGGTTTTTTTATGCCTTCAATTTAGTGCGTCATATTATGTCGGGCTAAGTGGGCACTCGCAAGAGTGGCTGGTCGTGAGTCCAGTATTCCAACCTGCTTAGTCCGGCTCCATGTTTGGAATCATGTAGCTGGGTAATTAACTCTTACTCACGGAATTTAACATGAACGCAATCACCACAACAGAATTTAACCCTTCCTTGGCTGTTATCAACGGCACTATCAAAACTACATCACTTAAGGTTGCTGAACATTTCGGCAAGCGTCACGGCGATGTTATCCGATCATTAAATAATATTGAATGTTCTACTGAATTTAGCGAACGCAATTTTGCGTTGGCTGAATATATCGACGAACAGGGCAAACCTAGACCAGCCTACGAAATGACCAAAGACGGTTTTACTTTCTTAGCAATGGGCTTTACAGGTAAAGAGGCGGCTAAATGGAAAGAGGCATACATCAATGCCTTTAATAAAATGGCTGAGCAACTGTCAAGTAATCCTGTACAGTTGGAACCCAAAACTAAAAAAGCACTCCCCAACGGTTTATCTTTAGAACAACAAGATTGCATCAAGGCGTTAGTCAGACAACGGGTAGCAGAATTACCAAAAGATAAACAAGCCAAAGCTGCCATTACTTGTTGGTCATCGATTAAATCAAAATATGGCAAAACCTACAAAGCCGTCGAGCCAGAACACTTTACAGATATTGTGTCCTTATTAGGTCGCTTACCGCTAGAAGGTGAACTACTACCAAAATCAGAGCCAGTTACCAATACCAACTTAACCATTACCCTAGCTCCGCTTAAACAAGGCGAAATTATGAAGCGCTGGTTAATCACTCAACACGGTAATGACATGGTGCAAATGTTTGCGGTCAAACCCGAGACCGAAGTTAAACAGCGCGACTGTTTTATTCGTGACTTAAAAGAAGATGGTTACGTCGTCATTAAAAAAGATGACTTCCATGTGGGTAACTTTGTCATGGAACACCTGCCCGCTCATCTATTACCTGTACTGGTTGAAAAAGCCGGAAGAAGATTAAGCGCTATGAGAATCTAGGTACAAAAAAGCCCCAAGAATTCGATAAGTCAGTGGCGTTATTAGATTGTAATAACGCCGCCTCGATTAGCTACCTAACAATTTTTTATGTAACGCTTCTGTTTGCCTAATGGCCAAATCTGAATCATTAACGGACACTTTTTCATCTAAAAAATAATCAGATACAACTCTAAGATTCTTCAACTGATCAAGGATATAACCAATGGCTTTATCTTTTCGATCGGGACTGGATATTAACGAATCAATCAACTTTTTGTGCGATCCACCATCAATATTTTGATTTGGCTTATAGGTAATAATGGAAGCATGGTAGGCTGAGTAATAGGCCCTGCTTACAATATTCCTACGATTTATTTCAAATTCATTCGATAATGACTTAGCAAAATCAAGAAAGTCATTTTCATTAACTGGCATTATTGATGAGCCCTAAACGCAATGGTGTAGCCATCCAATTTTAAATCTTCTCGTATAGCCAACTCCTCGGCTAACTCAATATTCATAGTAACTGTAGTATCAACATCAGCAGTAGTTTCTTCCCAATGGAAAATACCGTCTTCAATAGAAAATAAGTATGATTGCTTTGTTTCCACATGATGATCTAAACGAATAGACTCTAAAATAGATGATATTTGTGGGAAAACATTATCTGGAAAATTCATATTTGTCATCACGTTAGCATAGCTAATATATCTAACCGTTTCATCGGGAATATCATTAATTTTTAATCTTTTTAACATGTCTTGGTAATTACTAATATCACTATAACATCCAGCGTAAAATGCAATTTGTATACAGATATAAATTACCTCGGCAGAGTTTTTATTGTCTTTTAAAACTTGCTTTATCAATTGGTAAGCATATTTATTCTTACCAAGTCTGCTCAATGAGGATGCATAATTCTGAACAAAAATAAGGTCATGATTAAGCTTAATTGATATTTCATGCTGTTTTTCACATTCCTCTAAATCACCTTCCAAACAAGCAATCATCCCTTTTATCATTGCACCTTCAGCAGGATTAACTTTCATTAGAATATTAGCTTCATTTTTTAAATGACGAACAGTAAATTCACTAAGTTTTGTATGATCTTTCGCGTAGCCTGAAAGCCGTTCGATTAATTTATTTAAAGTTGAATCTGGTTGTGCAGGCATTGTAATTAAGGCTCCATATTGACTAAATAACTAATATTTTTATTTAGTTTTGCTAGTCTACTATCTTAACTAATCAAAATATAATTCAATTTACTGTGATAACCTATCACTAAAGTTGCTTAATAGCCTTCGATCTTAGAAAGTTAGTTTTTTATCTTTATTTTTAATTATAAAACGCAGAATACCATTGACTGTTTACACCAAATAGTTATTTTTGCGCAAAAAAGGAGCTTAGCTCGTCCATTTACGAATTAAACTCCTTTCAGGCCTAAGATATTATCACAGGATAACGCTTGTACAAAATTTTTAACCCAGCATTTTAGCTAAATCATCCGCTTTCAAATGAGTGTACCGGCTTAACATTTGCAATGACTTATGGCCGGTAATACTTTTAACTTGCATGACATCAAGACCCTTTTCAAAGAATCGACTTGTTGCCTCGTGGCGTAAATCATGAAATCTTAAATCCCTAATGCCAGCTCTTTGACAATACTTAACAAACATCTGAGTACATCCATGATCAGTGTAAGTAAAAACTTTACCGTCTATATTAATAGGTAATTCATCAATGGCAGCTAATGCCCGTTTAGACAAAGGTACTTTTCGAACAGTTCCATTCTTGGTATCGGGTAACGTGACGACTGCACCTTTTATCCACTCCCTGCGCATACTGATAATCTCACCTCGTCGCATAGCAGTTTCAATCGCTATCGTTACAATGACACGCATTTCAGGTGAACATTCCGCTAATATCTTTTCTTCTTCACCGGGTAATAATCTACGATCCCGCGCTTTGCCGGGTGCAGGTTTACGAATATTTAAAACGGGATTAGTAATTGGCATCGACCATTCTTGAATAGCAATGGTGAATAAATTTGAGAGTAATGCAAGATCTAAGCGCGCTGTACCTGAAGATGCACCTGATGCAATGCGTGCATCACGCCACTTAGCTACATCTACCGATTTAATGGCGCCAATAGGTTTAGTCGCCAAATCATCTTTAAGCCACATCGCTATGCGATATCGCTCTTGTTCTTTGCCTTTTTTATTGGCCGTCACTTCAACTTCGTAACGCTCTAAGCATTCAGCCAATGTAGTGGTTAACGCTTCTCTGGTATCTTCATAACGCCCATCACCCATCTTGGATTCAATACCTAACACCCAGCGCTCTGCTTCGGTTTTGGTGTCAAATGTACGACAGATTGTTTCGTGGCCTTTGCGTCTAATTTGAGCAAGCCAACCTGATTTTCGTTTTATATAAGTAGCCATGAATGGAAATTATAGGCTGAGATTGAGCAGATGCAAATTTATCAGTGCATCAGGATTGCATCAAATAGATTCGTATTGAATTTGAAAAATGACGTAAGTCATTGAAATCACTGGGGTGAACGACGGGGCTCGAACCCGCGACAACCGGAATCACAATCCGATTTTAGGCGTTATAGATCAATCAATTAAAACACAACTATATGATTTATATAAAAATATTTAATCATGAAACATCATGAAACTTCATGATTTGATGCAATCAGTGCATCAGAATTGCATCACAAGTAAACAGCTATCCATTAACTAAATATTCTCAAAACGAATATTCTCGTTTTGAGAAATCCTATAGCGACATTCTGGAAACGGGAATTCTCTTTTCCAGAGTCCCACCTTGGGAAATCCCAAAGTGATAATATTAATTATTGAATTTTGATAAAGTCTTAATCATTGTTATACTTTGCTTATGGCAATTTATATAGCAGTCCCATTAACAGCAAGTAGCGATCCGCTTAATAATGCGGTAGAGAGCAGTATTGCGTCTCCAACAGATCGTTACAAATTACAAGCTGAAAGGGGTTGGCTAATTAAATTTGATGGCACTTCTGTTGAACTTTCAAATCATATCGGCTTAACAGGACAAAAGCAGGGAGAAACTTCTTTAATCGGCTCTGCTATTATTATTCCAGTTTCTGGCTACTATGGTAGAGGCCCGACCGATATGTGGGAATGGCTTAAAACAAGGCTAGAGCGTGATGAATTCTAATTCATCAAATTCCACATTACCTGATGATGAGGCTCCTGCCTCAATTCCGCAAACTTCTCCTAGATCTATTGGTTATGGTCATCCCGAATATCAATTTATTCAGTCTATTATGGAGATGCAAAAATCATTAGGGGAGATTAATGCTTCTATTCAAGCTTTAAATAAAACGGTAGAAAGTACAAAATCAAAAGTTGATGATTTGGTTAAATGGAAGAATATGATAATGGGCGGAGCAATAACTATAGGGTTTTTGCTGGGTATTGGCTTAACCCTTTTCAAAGTATTTTTAAATAAATAATTTTATATAAAGCCCCACTTATGGTGTTAAGTTGCTTTAATTGATGATTAAATTCTGGAAGCGGAGAATTCCCGTTTCCAAAATCTTAATCAAACTGTTCTAAATCATTACTGTTAATAATAGACACTAACAAATCAGCATAAGCCGGATCTGTAGCATAACCAGCTTTAGCAATCGCTTTGGAAAATTCGCAGCCGGTGCTACATTCAAATGCCGGATGATAACGTTTATTGCTTGCCAAAAATTCAGCATGATCTTTGATTGATTCGTTTAGCGTAGGATAAGCACGAAAATAGGCTTTTACCGGTATACAACGACCTTGGTGTACTTCATGCGTATCAACAAGCACTTTATCACCGTGCCAGCTTGAGTCAGCTTTGATGCCAAATAAATTGTTGCCCGGTGTTTTTTTACCCCAGCCTGATTCTAAAATAGCTTGTGCTAATGATACAGAAGCGGGGACGCCATGTAGTTTGTGGCCCTCTTGAGCGCCGGGTATAATAGATTCCAAAAATTTCTTATTTGCTTGAATCATTAGTTACACCCTTGAGGTTTTACATAATGCTTATAAGCTGATTGCCAATCGTTATAAATAACTTTTTGAGCATCAAGTAATGATATTTGCTTATCGCATGATAGTTTATGCAACCGATTTTCTAATTCATCTTTTTGGTGAGCATTGCAAGGTCCATCATAAGGCTGAATCATCAAATTGCTAATATCGTTAGAGCCACCTAATTCTAAGCTAACCCGGTGATCAACTTCGCAACCTTCAGCGCCCGAACAAATACCCGTATGATTGCCACCGGTTACGCCATCACGAGAATAGACTTTACCTTTGAGTGTTTCAGATACGTTTCTATAAATTGATGTATGAGTTGAACAAATGTCAGATAGATGAGTTGTTCTAATGTGATGACTAGCAAAAACCGGAAAAGAAAATAAAAATAAGATTAAATATTTCATGATTTTGTTAAATAGTATGTCACTAAAGAAAAAATGGCCGTAACAGTAAATGTAATGCCTCCGATAAAGCCTTTTTGCTTATCTTGAAGAGAAATTAAATGACTTACTTTTTCGTCAATACTATGTCTGGCGCGTTGAGCTTCTTCTTTATCTTCATTAAGCCATTTAACTAATGATTCATGCCGCTCTTCCAGTTTTGCAACTCTGCATTCTAAATCTGGCATGACTCACGCCCCGTTCGCTTTTATAACCGTTTCTACTTGCGATTTAGCATCAACCACCGACCCGACAAGTCCATGTTGACTAACATCATTACCAATCATCTCAGCCGCTTTACCAGCTGCCGCCGTGACTGGGATTAATTCAGCATTACCGGTAACGCTTTCAGCTATTACCGCTGCCGTTGTTAACTCTGGCGCGAGATGTCCTAAACCAATAATAAATGCTTTTGTGTCGTCATCTAAAGCCGAAATAAACGATTTAATTTTTTGCTCTAATGTTGCGATGTTCATTGTTACTACTCCCAAAGATTACAAGATAAACTAATTAAAGCGCCCTGCATTTCTACTTTGTTATTGATCAAAGTAAAAAGTGGCTCAGGCGTGAAGCTGCAATTATTTATTGCTTCCGGCATTAACATTGCTGGCTGTGTGCAAGAGGTTAGCAATAGAAACCCCCACGATTGCCACAGCGGAGCATATTTGCGCGATATCTTCATCAGAAAGTCCCAAATCAATATGACCAAAGGTTTTTAAAAAAGATAATGCAACCGTAATAATGACAGTGAATCTACTAATAAGAGTGGCACGCTTTGACCAAACCGCTGGATTTTCTAGCGCTTTACCGGCCTGACAAGCATCATTGAGATCGGATATAACCGAGAATGGATTGAACATAAAATAACCTCATAATGTCTCACGACATGAATTAAAAATTAAACAACAGTTAGTGTAAAACTTCCCCAAAATAACCCTTCAATACTGGTTATATCAAATATATAAAGATTGGCGATGTAACATCCCGGGCTTAATCCAGCGTCACCCAATTTAATAATTAGCATCGCAGGGTTGGTAAAATCAAAAAATGCGGGATTTGTTGCGCTATCAATTAAAGTAGACCCTACTTGCACTTGGCAACGTAAAATACTGGTGTGAACAATAGGAGCGCCATCAACAGATAAAGCCATTTGAATTTTATTATCTCTGGCAGTATAGACAATTTCTTCAATATCCATTTTTAACCCTAACTAATTTCGTATTTAGATGTTTTGCTCTGCACATCAGCTACTTTAGTTTCTGATCTAGGTTGTGTTGATCAGTTTTGCTATTGATATCCAGTAAATCTGTCTCTGAAATAATACTGTGCTGAGCCGTTTTGTCGTTTATAGCATAGATATTTGATAAATTCGTTATATAAAACACACCTATTTGAAACTTAAAAAATAGATTACATGAATCATTTGAAGCATCAAATTCATAGATATTTGCTTGAGCCGTCATCAGATTAGACAGCACATCTAAAGCGTTTCCTATTTCAACAATGTTAGCTGTAGCACCCGTTGTTTCTGATTGAATAGCAACGGCATTTCCAGATTCTGATATAGAAACGCCAGCACTCATGGCTTCTGATTGTGTATCTAAAGCTGTACTAGATTCTAATATGGTTATTCTATAAGTAATAGAATATATGCCTGTAAAAGGCGCTCCAGCAAAAGGCGCTCCAGCGAACATCATTAGTAACTAGGATACCATTTGGCGGTGGTTGCATCATACGTCATAATCAACGCTTTACTCACTACGGCTGTTGAAGCTAAGGCAATGTTACCCGCTGTTGTGGTTGTAAATATGCCTGTTGGAATAAGAACGATCTGTCCGCCTGTTGCTAAGATATTTGTCGGTACAGTAATGGTTGCTATAGCCGTAGTACCCGAAATAAATGTGGTATATGTAGTAGGCGCAACGGTAGTCGCTGACGCAATAGTTGGAGCGGTCTGTAAAGTTTTTAAAGCTCCTGTAAGCGCTGAATCTGCATTTTGAAATGCTAAAGAACCAAGCATACCATTAATAGGAACTTGATCGGGTGCTGTACCTACAAACGCTGTCATAAAATTACCTCAGGCCATCCTGCAAAACCATGCGGGATATGTAAAATAGGAGGAGCAACTGTACCATCTTCCGCTATTGTATCAGGTAAATAGTTAATAAAACTAGGGTCTAATGGTGTGTCTGTTGTAAGTACGTCTGCTTTACCATCCCATGACCACTGACCTAATATAGCAAATGGAAGATCTAATTGTACAAGTGCTTGAGGGTTAAAGTTATCATAAACAACTGCATCTAAAATAACACTACCTGTAAATACTTCAATAATATCGGGTAATGGGTTTTCTTCAGTAGATGCAGGGTCAGGAACAGTTATCGTATATGTACTATTTCCATAAGCTATAGTCCCCGGCATCGGCAAAACATACTGAGCAAACACAGACTGTATAGCTTCTTGTTGTACTTGAGTCAACTGATCTATAGCTAACCCAGCAGGTGATGTTAAAATTAATCTTATCATGATGTTAATGCCTGTAGGTTAGCTGATGGTAGTGCGACTGGGTAATAACGGATTGTGCGGATGTGGCCGTTGATCCATTGATTATTAAATGATGCTCTATAGCCTATATATAAAGCAACAATTGTTGGATTAGGAATATAACTACCTGTGCCAAAAGTTCCACCTGCCCCATTTATAGCACCAATACCATCATAGGGAGCAAATAAATTAGCGCCAAATGAAACTGCAAATTTATTAGAAGACAAAGATGAACTTCCTATTAAGTTATTAAATGTTGTTGCTGGCGGCTGTCTTACCGTAAATAGATTAGCACCATTACTTGTAGAATCAATTTCAATGCTGTTGTTTGTACTTCCACCTAAAGTAGTTGTATCTATTAATGTCCCTGAATTCGTTAAGTTTGGCTTATCAAACTCAACCACAAATGCACTTTGAGAAACATTCCACCAACTACTAAAGTTAGTACCTGTCATTGAGGCTTGGTCTGCGTTTCTAGTAACTTGAGAAGCTACTGTAGGAGTATACGATGTAGCAAATGAACCTTGCTCTAACTGGGCGCCCCAGATAAATACACCGCTATAGCCATTACCAACAACTGAGTTACTTGTACCGTTTGTTGAGCTACCAAACTGAGTAACCAAACTTGTAGCTGTGTTGCTAGTGCCTGTAATGTTGCATCTGTACCAACCATTACCAACTGCTGTAGGTGTAGTTGCAGACAAAGCAGTAAACGCAGTACCAATACCAGCAACAGCAGTAGAAATAGCACCAGTAGTTAGATTGAAATAAACTATAGCCCCATTACCAGCACCATCAGATATTTGTAACCACGAATAGGTATATTGATTAGCTTTAAAGTAAACCGTTGATGTATAAGCTAAAGCTGATGCAGCTTTAGTAACTGTTTGTGCAATCGCTTGTAACCCTGTTGATGTGTTACTTACTAAGTTAAACGCTGTCTGCGTACCATCTGGCGCAACAGTCGCTGCCGCTGTTAAAGTAGCATTGGTTAGTGTCCAAATTGCATTAGAGAAAGTATTACTATAAGTCAATAAATTAGTCCTAGCCTCCTCAATCAACAAACCCAGTGCTTGCCCAGTAGTAGGGTTATAGTCTAGTCTAGGTACACCAGCAGGAGCAGTCATTAGCTGTGGTATGTAGTTGGTGATAGCTGCGGTGGTTGTTATATTAGCAGCCGTCACACTACTTCTATTTTCTAATTGTGAACTAAAAATATTAACCACATCCCCTGAAACTGCTAACTGTAGTCCTATAGTATGTGAAGCCGCAGTCGGTGTTGCTGTAACGGAATATCTAGCCCATGAACCTGTAATAGTTTGAGCAGTAAGTGTTGTGCCATCAAGTGTTAAGTTAACTGCGCCTGTGCCTGTTACACGTTGAATATAAAAACTCAAAGTATAAGGTGTTGCTGTCGTTGTTAGTGTTTGATATAGAGTAGCTGTAGCACTCGTAGCCGTAAAACTAAAAGCTGTTGTAGTGCCAGCAGGGTCAGTCATGCCCGATGCTACAGTCCCGTTAGTCGCTACCCATGCAGCATTAGAAAAAGTATTAGAATACAACAACAAATTCTGCTCAGCTAATGCAGTAGTCTTACCGTCATAGTATGTCGCTGTGGTAGTACGCACAAAAGTAATTCTTGGGTCTACCTGATTACTATTAACAAAGTCTAAGTTTAATGTCGGCTTAACGGTAGGGTAAGCATAGGGAGCAGCTAGTACCGTAGATTCCGCAGGGCCAACACACCATACATTCTTAGTACCAGCCCCAAAGGTAACAGCATTATTGCTATTGCTTGATGCGTAAGTCGATACAACAGTCAATGTTGGGCCAGTAGTGGAGTATGTTGCTAAAACAACTGTCCAGTTAGTGCCTGATTGATCTGATATACGAAAGTATGAGGTATTAGTATTACCAATACCAGCCATTGACTGAGAACCACTTGCCGCACCTGCTAAGGTAAACGTAGTAGGCCCTGTGCTGGTAGTGGTTTCCCATGCGTTATCTATTACGACCAAAGTCATGATTTATCCTTACGCTACTTCAGACTGTCTAAAATAACGGCTATGTAATTCACCATTAGCATCTGTGTATTCAACCAATACAAAAACATCACCTGTATCTTGATCTAATGCAAATCCTGCTACTGTGCCAGCAAATGGAGTAGGTAATATTTGTACAACTTCTTGACCTTTAGTAAACATTGTCTAATCCTTATAAACTTAGAGAATAAGAAACCTGAACCACGTTAGCTAAGTTAACGGGTTGGTCGCCACCTGTAAATAAACCAGCTGATAATAAAGTACCTGCTGTACTCATTAAAGTAGATACAGCGCCTGTGCCAAATACGATGAAGGCCCCTTTTAATGTGCCTGCACCGGTCATGGTAAAACTGATAGATGAAGTTGGAGCGATTGAACCGGCGGCCGCTGTGCCAAATGGACAAGCAACACGCGCGGCAAACGTTGGAGCATTAGTTGATCCGGCTTCTGTCCAACCCGCATGAGATGCCATCGTATCCGCTGCGGCTGTTGCAGACCAAGAAATTGAAGAAATTAGCCCCATATACGGGCCTGTGACAGAATAGGCAGAACCGGCTAACGCGGCCTGTAAAATCTGATTTTTTCCTAACGTACAAACTACGTTATCAAAAGTATCTTCCCATAATAAGGGTCCACCTTCGTATTCATAACATTTTGCAGTATAAACGCCCTCAGCATGAGATAACTCGCCCATACCTGAAGCTAAAGATACACCTATATTGACGCCTTCAATGGCGTTTAATTGATCTTTCATATAATGTCTCCCGACATGATTTTAAAAAGCTATTTAATAAAGCTTATAGCAGTATAGTTGCTTAGGTTCACTCATTTTTAACAAGTCTATTTTTTATTATTACGGCTCAGCAAACCTGCCAATTTTCTTTAAATATTGTTGTTTCTTTGATAAATACAAACCATTTTCAGTATGCTTATTAGCCCCTTTTCTAGCTTTCATACTTCTAAATAAAGACATCTTGGTAATACGGGCAGAAGCTGGTACTTCTTCGTTAAAATCTTTAATGTCCTCATTAAATAAACGCGTCCGCTCTTCTGCATCAGCCGATAAATAGCGTTTAACCAAATGTTGTTTTTCCATATCCAGTTTATCGCGCTCTTTTGTAATGGCGCTATTAGCATCATTTGCATTAGCAATCACGGTAGGATTAAAACCTAGCATTTTTTGCGCAATCTCATTGACTGTTAAATCACGACCCACAATCTTATCGCCCTTAATAGTTTCAACTCCGTGCGTCGCTAAACGCTCAGCCGCTATTAGATTTGACACCGCCCGTGGTGTCATAGCTTCCAGCGCCCTACCCGACTCACCATCGGCCCATAATTTAGATGCCATAAAGATATTAGCTATTTGAGAAGCAACAGGCCCCATTAATGTATTTGATATCGCATTAAACTCATCACGCCCTTCTAGCTCTTTGTTTTGTGGCTGATACCAAAGGTGATTCATAGCGGTTCTGCCGGATATATCCCCAATCGGTAATAAACGTGCAGGGCCTTTGGTAATAAATTCTGCCACCGTTTGATTAAAGTTATCCGTTAACCAGTTTCTAAACTCTGTTTCTAGTTCATCGTCATCATCTGCACCAAGACCAGCCAACAGTGTTTGAAATACTGCCATACCTAATATGGCACCCGCCACACTGCCGGATGCCCCCTTGTATTTAAACCCGGCTACACCACCAATACCAGCAAACGCCTCGATGCCAATCGGCATACCAAATAATCCCGAAGTCGCAAAACTCATTGCCATCGTAACCGCTAAAGTTTTACGAGCTTGTAAACGTTCCTCAGAAGGTAATTTAGATAAAGATAGCGCCGCATTACGACCAATGTACCAAGATGTATTTAACGCATAGGCTTTAAACAAGGTTAAAACGCGAGCTGTATTACCCATCATGAAACGTGATCGATTACCTTGTCCGTAGTCGAATTGAGTATCATCAATCGCTTTGACGGTATAAGCTAACGCTTTTTCATAATCTCCACCATTTTTAGTGTATTCCAACTCAAACGCCGCAACCCCCATGACTTGACGGTTTAAAGCTTCAGCCACATGGAAGAAATAACCTGATTTCTTAGCAACCTGACCAAACACACGGGTGACGGCATTGGTACTGTAAGACGGGTTTTGACCGGCTGAGATAGAGTCATGCGTTTGATTAAGATCAATTTTGCCAATGTCGTGTAAGCGCTGTAAGGCTTCTTTTGTTTTAGCATTGATTTTAGGATTTTTCATCAAATCAAAACCTGAGCTCTTATTAAGTACATCTGGATTAAGCAATAATTTATAGGCTTTAGAAATTGCGATAGATGAGGCGTTAAACCCATGCCTTCCTGCTAATTCAGGCAAGCCAATAGCCGCCACTTGCAACATATTTACCCCTGCAGAAGCTACATTAAAGCCTAGCGCCCCCATAAACCCTAAGCTTGTTAAAGTCTGCGCCCATGGCTGGATGCTCGTTGTTTTCAAGGCTTTTTCACGCTTAGTAAACTCATTCATGATCGAATCTAAGAAATCAGAGTTTCTAAGGCCTAAGGCTTTAATAGCTTTTCTGCCATCCTGTAAGGTTTCGGCTATTTGATGATCATAACCAATCGACGCTAAGCCTTTTGCGGTACTGTTACGAGTATTTGCATAAGCACGTAAGGTATCGGCAGATTCGCCAAGCGTACCCTTTCTATGAATAAAATGTTTACGAAATGAACTATCTGGCAAGGCTTTAATTAACTCTTGGTTAAACGCATCCAGCATGTCATTAACATTGCCAGCTATTTTGTTACTTTGTCCTTTGACAAGATTATCTCTGATATTTTCAATGGTATTGGTTGCAAGGGCCGCAATGGTATGAGCTGCATTGCCATTGGCTACATCGGCATCATATTCAGCTTTTAACTGCGATCTTACTTGGTTATAACCCTGTGCCTCCATTTTTGCCATGAGTTTATCTCTGGCGCCATTCGACTCAACAAAGCTCGTCACCAACTCTCCATCGGGATTAATACCAGTGACCACAATTTTACCGAAACGAGCTAATGGAAAATAAACCCCTTTGCTTAATGCTTTATCAAAGTGCGCTTTAATATCAGCGATTACCGCCGCTTTAGTCTGGCTATCAATCGGGAAACGGTCCAGATTCTTAATTAAGGCTTTTTGAGTAGCTTTTAAATCGGTACGGTAATCATCCCTCATCTTAATATAAACGGCTCGTTGCGCCTCATTCATAGCTTGATAAGCGTCGTAGACTTCTCTTTCTTGCTCGGTCATCGCCTGATTAGGTTTTGCCTCAGCCGGATCAAAGTTATCAAGATTAGTTGCCATACTTTGCACTCGCGACAACTCCATCATCATGCGCCTAGCTTTGGCGTAATCCACCACCCAGCCATTAGGTTTTCTAGCGGCTTCTTTGATCTTATTACTCATTTCATCGTAAGCCACTGCTACTTGTTGTTCGCGCTGATGTGTCGCATTATCTTTTGCCTGTGAAAGTAATTTGTAATTCATCATTTCAGGCACGTCTTTAGCGATAAAATCAATCAACTGGTTACGGGTAAATAAGCCCCCTAACCAATCCAAACTAGGATTGCCGGCTACTTTGGTGAAGATATCCTTAATGGCCTTATTATCTGAGTCGGTATTGGCAGGTGTTGAACGACTGAATTTAATACCGTTATCATTTGAATTGTCATCTTGTTGTGGTATAGTTTTATCAAGCCCACCAGCGTGGGGGAGTTGTGTCGTAGAGGGAATGGTGGTTCCCCGCTCTACGGGTCGTGGTTCTTGAATCAACTCCCCCGAATTAATTTCATTAGTAAACTGTAAACTATCTGGCGCAGACCTAAGCGCACTGGTTGCCATGTTGCGTAATTCTTGCTCGGTTAACTTATTAGCCCAATGCGAGAATAAAAACTTATCCTTACCTACCAAAGTATTGCCGATTGCTCTAACTAATTGCCTAAAAGCTTCAAGTATCTTTTGACCAAGACTGGAGTTATGATTATTTTCGATGAAATACGCTAAAGCCTCCTCGAGCTTGTCCTCTGCCTTGGTATCAGCAAGCACTCTATCAAAAGCCTCTTGTACATTAGGGTTTGTTGCTTTCATCGCTTCAAAGCGTTTTAGCAATGACTTGAACGCTTCTTTAGTTTTACCTAAATGCAACGCATGTACAGCAATTTCATGTGCAACTAAACCAGCGAGTGCTTTAGAATTTGCATCTTTGCTGATGTTGTCATGTACAAAGTAGCTGGTGTCATCATTGGAGTTATAAAAACCCTTAGAATCCGCTGCTTTATTACCCGCTATTTTTATAGCTTCCTCACGACTAATAATTTTAAATTTGCCGGTATCCATGAGGCGCTGAGTCCAGCCATTACCAAATGCTTTATCTAGGGCTTTGGTTATGGCGTCATGTAAAGTCGATTTTGTATGTGGGTTGGTGACGGGTTCAGATGCTTTTGAGTTTAATGGATTATTTTGTTGCGCACGGTACTTGACAAGGTTCTTCTCTGTAAGTATCTTAGTTTTAGAGCCGGGCAAATTTTGCAAGACCCTGGATAATTGCAATCCAGACGTTGCTAGAAATTCTCGGCTTTTTTGTGTGTCAATATATCTGGTAAGCCCTTGATGAACCCAGCTCCTTGTGGGTGGGTTTCCTTTAGCATCATAAGCATTTGATAAAATGTGAACATCTAATTGGTTTTGCTTAGCATTAGGAACAACAATAATTCTAACGGGAGCATCATTAACTTTATCAGGTGCTATAAATACTAAACTTCCTTTTACAGTATCAGAATCAAATACTGCCGCAGGGTTACTTAACCATTCAGGAATTTTTTTCCAATCTTCCTTGGTTAATCCATGATTAAATCTGCCCTCTATAACTTTCCCTTCAGCAAGTTTTACTGGTAAGTTTTTATACCCAAGCATCCCCAACATATCAGAATTATCTAATACCGTTACCCCTTCACGATTTGCAGTATCCCCGTTAAATAATGCATCAATCCTATTGTCATAAGCCTCTTGCGTTGACTGACTGCGGCTAAATAAAATGGTGCCATTATCTGTTTCACGAGTTTTTAGGGTATTAAATAATTTGTCATACGCTTTATTGACCGCATCCATTTCAGATTGCAGTGGAAACGGGTAATCGCTCTCTTCTATCTTGGCTTCTGACTCCATGACGGGTTCAGGAATAATATTGGCCAAATAATCATTTGAGTAACCTTGATCTTCCAGTTTGCCAATCACATAGCGCTCAAAAGAACGGGCTGTCATTTCCATTACTGTTGACCAATAATCTTTTGCCCTATTTTTATCTATCATGGCAGAACGCTTAGCTAACTGCGTTTCTTTTTTAATAGCCTCAGTAATGCCTGTCCATGCTTGATAAACTTCTTGTCTAACTTGGTATGGATTTCGACCAGAATAAGCCTCGGTTAAATAACCTGACTTTTCTTGTTTGCCAAAATAATTATCTACCGCATGCCACCATTCATGCGCAAGACTACCCGCGCCGTTCATTTTTGTGAGATTAATAACAACCTGTCCGGGTTCATAATGAGCAGCTGCCGGATCAACGCCGCCAGATCCTCTAGCGCCAAAAGCCAACCCTAATTCACCATTCAAACCAATAGCTTTAGGAGGGATATTTAATACGCCCGCTAAATCCATTAAGCCATCATAAGCATTGTTTAAATCTTGTTGCCTGCGGTCATTGTTAACCCAGTTGCCAAACTGCACACCTCTAAAACCAAAAGCATCGCCAAACTCTAACGGGGTTACATTTCTGCCATTACGATAGTCTTTGCCTACACGTTCATTGTTTTCGGCACGTCTAACATCTTTAGTTTGTTTCTTTTCTTTAAGTTGCTCGACTAATTCCGCGTTATGCTCAGATACATATTGCCTAGCCTCTTTTAACGTAGGTAGATTTTTTAAAACAATAAACTTGTTAGTGGCTATCTTTTTACCAACAAAAACCCCTTCTTCACCGCGTTGTGTCCATATATCAAACTTGGCCAATACGGGTTCATTAGTTTCACCTTCTTCTTTTGTAGAGGTAACTTGATCTCTTATATAGGCAAGAGCATCTTCTTTGGTATCGAAATGTTTAGTTTTTGACCAATAATCTATATTGCCTTTAATGTTAGGTGCTGTGACCTCCCATTTAGTAACATCCTTTTTCCCTTCATATAACCCCCAAAATCTTTTAGCTAATCTAAAATTACCTAACTCTTTTATGCGACTTGGATTTATTTGATCTGCTATTTTCAGCATATCAGGCAAGTATTCAAAGTTACTGATATTTCGAGCCTGATTAATAACCTCATCCACTGAGATTTTATTATTTAGCAAATCATTGGCAAACTCTCTGATCATTGAGACCTGCTCAGACCATCGTTTTACTTTGTATCCTTTTTGGGGTTTAGTTGGGATTTCAGCTCGCATCACAGCAACCATTGTTGCGGTCTGTGGGCTAACGCCACTTTCCACCAACTTCTCATAATCAGGCTGTGGAAATGATTTTGATAATGGCACAGCGGATACATCAACATCATCACTCAGCGCTTCTTTGAGTGTGTAGGTAAACTTTTTGGCGCCTTCTAGTTTTTCACCAACGTCTTGAATATTCTCATTAGCTTTATCCGCTAAGACCTTGCCTTTTTGGGTGACATTGCCAGACGTTACCGTATCGTTTTGCCCTAAATTTGCTAATGGGTTACCGCCAAATAGATCATTAGTACCATACGTTCCCAGCATTTCATCGGCCAAGCTATCAACACTTTTATCCGCCTCGGCTTTTTGCTTTGCTTTTAATTCGGCTTCGGCTTCTTTTCTGTCTCGCTCGGCTTGGTCTCGCTCGTGTTTTGCGAGTTCTGATTCTGTATATCCTTGGAGTATTTCTCCTTCAGGTAAAGTAACGCCTTGTGCAGGTCTTTTTTCTTCATTAGTAATTCCCAGCCAATCTTCAAAATCATTAAGTGAAATATTTGAACCCTTAACATCAAAAGGAATCGAATCATCGAATTGATCTAATGCTTCTTCGATATCATTAAGTGTAAGCATTCCATTATCAAGAGCCCGCTCAAGATGGTCAACAATCATATCTTGAGTATGCGTTAATCCTGTATCGCTTTTATAACTGCCTTGCTCCTCATCACTAACAGCCATATCATGCAGGCTTTCAAGTATAGCAATTTGTTTTGCTTTTAGCTTTTTTCCGGCCTTGTAATCATTTACCGCTTGTTTTACTTCTTTAACTGATGGTGTTGAAGCATAAAGCGCCCCATCGGGCTTATAAATCTGAAATTTACCATCTTTAAACCATTCAGGATTAAGTGACGGTGTTCTACCATTAATTTTCCCATATTCATCATAAGTAAACGCCGACCCGCCGCCCTCAATTAAATCATTTGCGTAAGCCTCAATAGCAGGATGATATTTTTCTGAATCAGTTGTATTTTCAGGCGAAGAGATTAAAGTATTGCTAGTTTCTTTCTGTTTGGCGCTCTTTCCATCATCACTGGCTTTATGATGTTGTGAATGTACGGCAGGCTGTATGCCAGAATCAGCGGGCTGTGATTGCGTAGCATCCAAAGTAAGGCTATCACCATCAGGATTTGAGGTATCTGAATTTTCGTTATTTTTAGGCTTCCAGTCACGAATAGCTTTTAATCTTTCGTCTGAATCCTTTATTTTATGGGTGTCATCAACTAACACATCCAGTTCATTATCCGATAGATCGGGCCTAACAAAACCGGGATAGTCGATAAGCACTTTAGCGGGCACAGTCTTGCCATCAGCAACCGCTTTTTTTATAGCTTCCGCATGAAGTTGTCTTTTGTATTGTTGCTGTTTTTTATGGCCTTCAATATCTGAAGCGCTTTTTTGCCATGTAGGGCCGTCAGTTAACCCTAGCTCTTCATCTGTTTTAGCCCATTCTGGGGTTGTATCGTCATTACTATGTATACGGGTATTATTTTGTTTAGGATTTTCTTTTCCTCTTTTCTTGCCCACTACTTCTTTTACAGGATATTTAAGTTTTTCAGCATGCTGATATAGGCTATCCGTCACTTCTTTAGGAATTGTTTTTCCTTCATCAATGGCTTTTTGAATAGCTTTTATGTGAGTGGAGGTATCATTAGCCCATACCCGTTTTGCCGATTCAAGATTCTTTTTGCGCTTAATAAGTTGGTTTCCAACAAACTCATGCGCTGAGCCATACGTATATCCTCTACCATTAAGAAATCGCGTAAACTTTCCATCTGGCGCGATCTTATGCTCTACCTTGGCTGTTTCTTTAGCAATTAAGGCATCATAACCGTTGCCTTTATTTCGTAGGGTAGCAAGGTCTTTATTTACGTTAGCCAGTGATTCTATTCGGCCCGTTTCGTGCTCTTGGTCTTTTTGCTTAGCATATTCATTAGACGTCATTTCCCAAGGTTGCTTGGTAGCTTCAGACGTAATCGTATTTGCTTGATCGTTGCTTGATGAATTAGACGATTCTGACGCATTTCCTACGGATTCTGTGGCTTCGGTGTTTGATGATTGCTTGATTGGTGAAGCCATTTTCTCATCGGCCCCAGTTTTGCCTTGTAATTGTTCCCGTAATACCGGCGATTCCTTAGTTTGCAATTCACTCGTTGACGAGCTCTGTGATGAATTAAATACGTCACTATTCGCGGGAACTTGTACTTGTTCTGAAATATTCTCACTGTTTAAACTCCCATGGTTAATATCAGTTCTTAGAATAGGTGTAGGCAAACGCTTACCAGAGATAACAGAAAATTTAGGCATCCGATCTTGATCACCGGCCAAATCTGTTTTTAAAACATGAAATGCTTTACCATTATGGTCAGTTACCTTTACAAAAGGACTTTCTTCTTTACCATTATTTCCAATTTCTCTTACAAAAGAACTTTCTTTTCCGCTTTCTTCTTTCTTCGCTTCATTCGTTGTTTGGCTGGACTGGTCATCTATTTTCTCGTTTAAAAGGGTTTCATTCGGTTTTTCGACATTTTTTGTCAAATCACCGGCTTTATTTTCTGTTGATGGCAATTTAAGCGCATCATCGGTTTGCCATTCCTCACCATGCTTATCAACGTAAATATTATTTTCAACATGCTTAACAAGCGTTCCGTCATTTAACGTGTGCGTTGGATTAAAACTTCCAACATCCTGTTGATCACGTTGTCCAAGTGTCGATTCCGATTGTTGAGTAGCATCATTAGGCTTTGATTGATTCTCGCTTGATACGCTGTCATTGGTTAGTTTTCCTGTAGTTGCTTGATCAGTTGTTGTATTTTCTGAGCTTGCAGTTGTATCTGCGTTTCCAGACTTTGAATCTGCGACTGCATCAGTAGGGTTGAGTTCTGAAGTGACTCGAGTATTTGTTTTTGTAACAGGATTTCTTGTGGGTTTAACATTGAGCTTTTCTTGTAAGGCATAATAGGTATCTAAGAGGTTTTCATGGGTACGCTCTTGTACTGGAATTTTTGTTATAGCCGATAAATAATCAAGTGCCTGCTGGTCGGTTGCGCCATTTGCTTTAAAGCCATCTATCAACTCTTTTTTATTAAGCGAGGTTCCATCGGCTGTAAAAACTAACTCAGGTATTCCAATAACAGGTTTTGGCTTACCATTAAGCGCCATATACGTTTCTTTACGCGCCTTTGCTTCATCGCCATGCTCGTTAAGTCTATCTTGATAAAATTCATGCGCACTAATCTGTGAGCCGTCATTAAAAACAATCGTGTCTTTTGGCATGCTACGATTGGTATTTTGCTCAATCTTTAAACTAGGTGCAGGCAATGCTAATTGATCTTTATTTCCCAAGTCCAATGTATCATCTGTTTTCTTGTCTACCTCAGTCCGGGCTTTACTACCTCCTATTCCACCAAATAATCCCATGACGCCGCCAGCAATACCCCCCTGTACACCGGCATTTAACACGCCTTCGTTGATGTCTTGATTGGGATCAACATAGTCTCGCTTAGCTTCGTTTTGAACGCGTTGCTCCCAAGCTGACTGAGGCAATTCTTGCCCTAATCCTTCTAACGCAAAACCTTTAGCGGCCGTTTTTAAAGGCCCATCTTCTGCAGCAAGTAATGAATGACCGGTGGCTTTGCCACGCATCATGCCAAATACGCCGCCACCCGTAGCCATTGAAATTAAACCGGTACGCACGGCAGTCTTAGCAAATACATCATCGCCCGCTTTAGACGCTAGAATATCTCTGGTTTGATTTAGCCGTTCTTCTGGCGGTAAAGAGGGGTCTGTTTCGTTATGATAGGTATCAGCAAAGATAGGATGCTCTGCGAGTTTATTAATGTCGGTATTGCGTATTTCATTTTGAACCTGCGCGGCATTACTAGCACCCGAATAAATGCCTTCTGAAGCGCCAAAACCAACCCCAGAACCGATAGTCGTATCCAATCCTGCCGCCAACCCTTTACCTAATGCGCCGGAACTTGCTATCTTGGCCAGTTTGTCGCCTACACCTAAAGCCTTAGAGCCCATTGTTGCTACTTTAGCTAATGGCGCACCTAACGCCGCCATAGGTGCCATCGCAGGAACAGAACCCATAACATCTTGAGACAGTGTGCCTAAGTTATAGCCACCATAATTGCCATTTTCATCAATAATGGTTTTTTTAGCATCTTCCTGCGCCTGCTGAGATTGCCTAGCTGTTAACGTATTTTGGACGTCTTGACTCGATTTCTGAAGCGCTTGTCCCCAGTCTTTTGCGCCTGCAGCTTCCAGTCCATAACCAACCGAACCGCCAACATCAGCAACTCCTTTTAAAAGTGGAATAGTGCCATAACTTCTAATAGCACCCGCTTCATCATTAGACGCTTCTGGTTGCATAGCTGAAGTATCAAAACCATGTGTTTTAGCGTGGTCGATGATGTCTTTGTCAGACATATCAGCAAATGCGGGAATTTCTCGAACTTGTTTTAAAGTTAGCGCGGTTAATGCCATTTATGTGTCTCCCGACAGTTGGCTTATTTATAGACTTTAGTTTATTTATCTATTTATAGAATCTTGTTTAGCTATTTCTTCAGGAGTTAAAAATAAACCTCTTAACCCACTCTTTCTATTTTTAGCCTGATTGCTGTACATTTCATTTTGCTTAGCAACAGCTTCATCTCTTGATAAGGGCTGTGTTGCTTGTGTGCTGTTTAAAGGTTGTGTTGCCTGTAAACCATTAATAATGTTTTGCACTTGCGGGCTATTTGCTGGCTGGCTAGATCCTGAAGGCTGCTTAGTAGCCGCCAATGCCGCTTGCGTTGCTAACGTGTCATAATTTGCTTTGGTTTTCATTAAATCAACTGGATCTACTACCTCCCCGTTACCTGTTACCCCTACATCCCTAGTCTCCCCAGTTGGAACACCTTTATCATCAGTTATAGGAATCTGCATAATTTTCATATCAGATTTTTCAGTTTTAGAAACAAGCGCAGGCTTAAAATTATTCCATGCTTGTTTCCATTGAGAACTCTGAAGCGCATCAAATATTTTAGCGTTATCAATAAGCCCCCCTGTTAATTCATTGCCTCTGTGTCTCACAGGAGATCCATCAGGATTTGTAATGATTTGAGGTTTTCCATTTTTATCAAGTGTTGAGTAAGTATAAAATATACCGTCATCGCCTTTAAATTCAGGCGCTCCTATGTGGGAATGTATGGCGGTAATTTCTTGTTTCTTTCCTGTTAATCTATTTATTTCTGGTTCCAAAATATGATTAACTGATTTAAATTGATCCGGCGCTTGGTCAGCTGTCATGACCATATTAGTTGGTTTACCATTTGGATGGAAATCATTGAGTAGATTCGCAGTATTGCTTAAATGCCTAGCATACGCATCCGAATCCATCATGGAGTTAATGTCAATGCCTGCGTTTTTGGCATGAGTTACAAAGTCTTTCATTTGTTCAGGAGTTTCAGGCAGATTAGTAAACCCACCATCAGGCCCTTGGTGATTAATTTTGAAATAATTAATTGAATTAGCAAAAGCATTTTCTTGCTTAAGCTGCTTTAACTTTTCTTCACTTACTGATTGTTCAAATTTATGTGCCGCAATAGCGGCTCTAGCAGTTGCCGCGCCATTGGCAGCATTTTGTTTAGCCGCACCCAACATGCCTATTTGATAGGTGTTATCGTTTTTTTCTTTGTCTGCTTGAGTATCGGCTTGTTGTTGCTGAATTTTTTCTAAAGCACCTTGATGCCTTGCCGTTTCTTTTCTTTGTAATTCTTGCAAGCCATAAGTCTTATCAAATTGATCAGCAGACGCTTTATCCTGTCTATCTTCCCTATCAATCAGTTGCTGTTTTAATTTATTCTCATGTTGATGCTGTAAAGTAGCGTCCATCAAGCCATAACCACTGGCAAAACCTTCGGCAAATCCTGTCATAATTTGTTTCCTTATTTAAATAAAGAGTAAGCAAGCATGCCGGCGGCTAATGCCCACCCAGCAAAAGGCACCGCAGCCGCTGCGGCCTCTCCTAGCCCTAACTCGGCCGCTCCTGCTCCTGCCGCTTCGGTTGCTCCAGTAGCGGCGGCATCAGTTGCTCCAGTAGCGGCGGCATCAGTTGCTCCAGTAGCGGCGGCATCAGTTGCTCCAGTAGCCGCAACATCTGCGCCACCTTCAAATGCTGGGGTAATAGATGACCCAATAGCTGAACTGGTGCCTGTAGTATCAGCTGTTCCTGTTATTGCGGATGTTCCAGTATTAGCCATATTCATACTGCTTCCGTTGAGCGATCCACTAAGTGCACTATCACCTGATGCTCCCAATGATCCCGCGGCATTTGTGGTGTTTAATGAGGAGGGTGTCATCAAAGCGTCATAGGCTTTAGGCCCCATTGTTACTGCCGCACTTCCCGCAAGTCCAGT
>Ga0214192_1000327_pt1 | contig 30374 bp, 28 predicted proteins | sample TroBogEpilimnion_44_FD_153030 | JGI IMG/M metagenome (GOLD analysis project Ga0214192, IMG submission 153030) | Freshwater microbial communities from Trout Bog Lake, WI - 29JUL2008 epilimnion | ecosystem: Environmental > Aquatic > Freshwater > Lake > Epilimnion/Euphotic zone | place: Trout Bog... | reverse complement strand
TGGTTCTGGTACTGGATTAACCAACATTCCAAATTCCGGATTAGCTAATTCATCAGTTACTATTAATGGATCATTAGTTTCTCTTGGCGGATCAACCACCATTTCTGCTGGCGCAACTATTACTGATGATACAACAACAAATGCCACCAGATATATAATGTTAGGTTCTGCTACATCTGGCGCATATACTGCTGCTAATACATCATCAACGAAATTATATTATAATCCAAGTATTGGAACTTTATATGCAACTATATTCCAATCATTATCTGATGAAACGCAGAAAACAAATATTGTTCCTATTATTAATGCAACGGATACAATTAAACAGATTGGCGGGTTTGAATTCGATTGGAAAGATAATGGACAAAAATCTGCTGGTACTATTGCACAACAATTAGAAAAGATATTACCTTGGTTAGTTTCTGAGAATGATGGAATAAAGAGTGTTAACTATGCTGGTTTAATTGCATATCTAATAGAATCAAATAAAGAATTAGCAGATAGAATAGAGAAGTTGGAGAATAAGTAATGGCTACTGGTAATCCAAGTAACTATTGGAAAGATGATCCTATATTTGGAAGTATTGATCTGGATGATGAGTATATCACAGATCAATGGTTAGTTGATCAGTTTGTTGGTAATAATTTATTTGCTTGCGGATATAACGGGTTTGGATTCTTAGGTAATGGAAACACGACTAATTATTCATCACCAATCCAAATTGGATCATTAACGAATTGGAAACAAGTTGCTTGTGGATTTACCCATTCAGCAGCAATTAAAACTGATGGCACATTATGGACATGTGGTTATAATAGGTATGGTCAACTAGGTAATGGAACAACAGTATATTATTCTTCTCCAATCCAAGTAGGATCATTAACAAATTGGAGTCAAGTTTCTGGTGGACAGCATACGGCAGCAATTAAAACAGATGGTACTTTATGGACGTGGGGATATAATAACAATGGACAATTGGGTAATGGAACAACAGTATATTATTCCTCTCCAATCCAAGTAGGATCATTAACTAATTGGAAACAAATATCATGCGGAAATTCATTCACAGCAGCAATTAAAACCGACGGTACTTTATGGACATGTGGGTATAATACTACTGGGTGCCTAGGAAACGGAACAAATATCAAATATTCATCGCCTATCCAAGTAGGATCATTAACAAATTGGAAACAAGTTTACAGTGGATATTATCATTGGTTTGGTATTAAAACAGATGGAACTCTATGGGCATGTGGATATGACGCAGGAGGAACCTTAGGCAACAGCGCATCGATATCATGGCCAGGAGGTTATTCTTCACCAATTCAAATTGGATCACTAACTAACTGGAAACAAATTTCAAGTGGAATGGTACATTCCGCCGCAATTAAAACTGATGGTACTTTATGGACATGGGGGACCGGCAACCTTGGTCAGTTGGGTCAAGGTACTATTGGTAGCGTATCATCACCGATTCAAATAGGAACATTAACTAATTGGAAACAAGTTTCTTGTGGCATAAATTTCTTTCTGGCGACTAAAACTGATGGTACAATATGGAGTTGTGGTTATAATGGTAAAGGACAACTGGGTAATGGAACAACTAACAAATATTCTTCTCCGATACAAGTAGGATCATTAACTAATTGGAAACAAGTTGCGTGTGGACAATATAACACACTCGGAATCAAATTCGCAGATATAACATAAGGACAAATCATGGCACAATATCTTTTAGTATTAAATCAAGAACAAGTAATTCTAGGTCCATTTGATTGGAAACAACGTTATATTCAGTCAGAATTTGATGATTTATATGAGAATGAAGAAATCTCTTTTAAATATCAAGTTGCTCCAATTGATACTGGATATATTGATGTTGGTGGAGGTTATGAAATCTTTCCGCTTACCAATATAGTTTCTCCTGATATTGATCCTAATTTTGAACAACCTATTGGTCCATTCTATACCTACGATAATAACGAAGCAACTGCAACATATCAAAAAACTGATAGAAATATCATTGATATACAAAATACCATAAAAACTGTTGCTGCATCACTTAGATATACGAAAGAAATTGCAGGAACAATTACAATAGTTCAAGGCACAACAGTAACAATAGATACATCAAGAGATGGTCGTGCAATCTTTGTTCAAGCATATTCTACTATGGGAGATTCTGATGTTATTGGATGGAAATTCCCTGAATGTTGGTTGAATTTAACTAAATCTGATTTAGGTATTTGTGTTGGTGCTGGTGTTGCATATGTACAATCCCAATTTGCGTGGGAACAGAATATTGATGATCAAGTAAATAATGCATCTACTGTTGAAGAATTAAAGAACATTTATAATAGTATGTTTCCAGTTAAAGAGGAATAATAATGCCTAGTAATTTTGGACCATATCAACCATATACTGGTTTCAATACCGCATATCAGACCAATACTTTATGGACATGTGGGCAAAACAATTATGGTCAATTAGGTAATGGAACAGTAGTATATTATTCTTCACCCATACAAATTGGATCATTAACCAATTGGACCCAGGTTTCTTGTGGATATTTTCAAGCATCAGCTATTAAAACAGATGGTACTCTGTGGACATGGGGAGGTAATCTTTCTGGACAATTAGGTAATGGAACAACAGCAAATTATTCCTCACCAATCCAAGTTGGATCATTAACCAATTGGAGTAAAGTGGCATGTGCTGGTGATTCTATATCGGCTATTAAAACAGATGGTACTCTGTGGACATGTGGTTATAATAATTATGGTCAATTAGGTAATGGAACAACAGTAAGTTATTCCTCACCTATCCAAGTAGGATCATTGACTAATTGGAACCAAGTTGCTTTTGGAACATATTTTACAGCAGCTATTAAAACAGATGGTACTTTATGGACATGGGGAAGTAATGGTGGTCAATTAGGTAATGGAACAACAGTAAGTTATTCCTCACCTATCCAAGTAGGATCATTGACTAATTGGAACCAAGTTGCTGGAGGATCATCTCACACAGCAGCAATTAAGACTGATGGTACTTTGTGGACATGGGGATATAATAGCCAAGGGCAATTAGGTAATGGAACGAACACCAGTTATTCCTCACCGATTCAAATAGGATCATTAACCAATTGGAAACAAGTTGCTGGAGGATCATCTCACACAGCAGCTATTAAAACAGATGGCACTTTATGGACATGGGGATTTAATGTTAATGGCCAATTGGGCAATGGAACAAACGGAATTAATTATTATTCACCAATCCAAGTAGGAACATTAACCACCTGGAAACAGGTTCAATGTGGAACACTTCACACAGCAGCTATTAAAACTGATGGCACTTTATGGACATGGGGATATAATGGTTCTGGATTATTAGGTAATGGGACAGGAGTATATTATTCTTCACCAATTCAAGTAGGATCATTAACTACTTGGAATCAAGTTGCTACAGGATCTTCCTATTATATATTAGCAATCCAAACCTACAATTACAACCAAGATTTGGGTCAGAGATATACCAGTAAATCATATTTACTTGATGTTTATCCTAATATTGCAAGTCAGATAGGCAATAGAACAAGTCCCGGATTATTCTCTTGGGGACATGATTCTTATGGTGAATTAGGTATTGGAAGTATATCGCCAGTATCATCCCCAATTCAAGTTGGTGCATTAACTAATTGGAAACAAGTTTCTTCTTGTTATTCTGGATCAACATTGGCAGCAATTAATAATCTTGGTCAATTATGGATGTGCGGATATAATAAATATGGTCAATTGGGTAACGGATCAACTGTATATTATTCTTCACCAATTCAAGTTGGTGCATTAACTAATTGGAAACAAGTTTCTGCTGGATTCTCTCATGCAGCAGCAATTAAAACAGATGGTACTTTATGGACATGGGGAAATAATTTCGCTTATTCAGTATCAAAAACTTCTGGACAATTAGGTAATAATTCACAAGCAATGTACTATTCTTCACCAATTCAAGTTGGTGCATTAACTAATTGGAAACAAGTTTCTGCGGGATCTTGGTATACTCTAGCAATTAAAACAGATGGTACTTTATGGGGATGGGGATGGGGTATTTTTGGTATTTTTGGTAATAATTCACAAGGAATGTACTATTCTTCACCGATTCAAGTAGGATCATTAACTAATTGGAAACAAGTTTCTTCCGGAGGAGAAAATATTGCAGCAATTAAAACTGATGGTACATTATGGACATGTGGATATAATATTTATGGACAATTAGGTAATGGAACATCTGGCATTGGTTATTCCTCGCCAATCCAAGTAGGTGCATTAACTAATTGGAAACAAGTTGCTTGTGGATTTGGACACTTAACTGCAATTAAAACAGATGGCACTTTATGGACATGGGGACTAAATAGTACTGGCCAATTAGGTAATGGAACAGTAAATATATCATATTCCTCTCCAATCCAAGTAGGAGCATTAACCAATTGGAAACAAGTTACTGGCGGATATTATCATACAGCTGCAATTAAAACCGATGGTACTCTATGGGCATGGGGGTATAATAATTATGGTACATTAGGCAATTTAACAAGTATAAATTATTCCTCTCCAATACAAGTAGGAGCATTAACCAATTGGAAACAAGTTGCTGGTGTAAATCATTGTACGATTACAATAGCAGACGGATACATTTAAAAATATGAAAAACATTATTATTTGCGACTCTTTTTATTCTGATATTGATTCGTTACACAATATCATTTCAACAATGGAATTTGAACAGAATTTATATGGAGAAGAAATCAAAGACTTCACCTATATTCCAGAACCATTAACTAATATGTTCAAATCTATTGTACTTGAACCTGTAGAAATTCAACCAAATACAGGAGTATTCAGAAAACCAAACTCTGGTATTCTATTTGAAAGTTTTTATCAACATGCATTATGGAAATGTATTGTTGCATTAGAAGATACTACTTTACATATTCATGAACAAGAAGGAATAAAGACATTCTTTAACGTACAAAATATAGAAGATTTTGTATTGAATAACTCCTTTGATAAATCTAAATGGACTACGGTTAATTCTATAAATATTAAGAAAAACAACTTTGTTTTCATTAGACCTTGGTTTTGGCATTCATTGGAAGAAAACAAATTAATTCAAGTATTTCTATTAAATCAAGAAATTAAGGAAGAGTAATGGCGCAGTTTCCAGCAGGTTATAAGTTTCCAATATTAAATTCAGATGGAACATATTCATCTACTGTCGTTGATATTGCAGATATGTTTGTTCGTAAGGAACTGTTTTTGAATGCTGGATTGTTTACTTGGGGATTTAATAATTTTGGCCAATTGGGTAATGGGACAACAGTATATTATTCTTCTCCAATCCAAGTGGGCGCATTAACCAATTGGAAACAAGTGTTTATTAGTAATGTTAATCCTAATATGTCCTTTTTAACATCAGTTAAAACTGACGGTACTTTATGGGCGTGCGGGTATAACGGTAATGGACAATTAGGTAACGCAACAACAACGCAGTATTCGTCACCTATACAAATAGGAACATTAACTAATTGGAAACAAGTTGCTTGTGGATCACAAAGTACTGCGGCAATTAAAACCGATGGTACTTTATGGGTATGTGGTTATAACAATGCCGGTCAGTTGGGTAATGGAACAACTAACAAATATTCTTCTCCGATACAAGTAGGATCATTAACTAATTGGAAACAAGTTGCTTGCGGGTATAAACACACAGCAGCAATCAAAACCGATGGTACTTTATGGACGTGGGGAAGCGATGGATATGGTCAATTAGGTAACGGAACCACTGTACGGTATTCATCACCAATCCAAATAGGAGCATTAACTAATTGGAAACAAGTTGCTTGCGGAACGAATTCATCAATATCTTATACAGCAGCGGTTAAAACTGACGGCACTTTATGGACGTGGGGAAGCGATGGATATGGCCAATTGGGTAATGGATCTACGTCAGCATATTCCTCCCCAATACAAGTTGGTTCATTAACTAATTGGAAACAAGTTGCTTGTGATGTGTGGACAACGTTTGCAATTAAAACCGACGGAACTTTATGGGGATTTGGTGGCGGAAATTATGGTATTTTAGGTAACGGAACGTCAGGAATAAATTATTCTTCTCCAATCCAAATAGGAACGTTAAATAATTGGAAACAAGTCGCTTGTGGGTACTTTAACGTTTCAGCAATCAAAACTGATGGTACTTTATGGACATGGGGTTTTAATACATATGGGCAATTAGGGAATAATACTTACGGTATACATTATTCTTCACCGATTCAAGTAGGATCGTTAACTAACTGGAAACAGGTTTCTTCAAAAGGCGCGATATCCTCGCCAGACCTTCCATAAAGCATTACTATATATTATTGTTATGTTTACATTATTAGGAGTTTGCAATGAAAAAATATCACTTTATCGGTGGTCTTCCTAGAAGTGGGACCACCCTTCTTTCCACAATTCTAAAACAGAATCCAAGATTCGAAGCATCCATTTCTGGACCTTTAGCAAGATTCACTAGAGCAATCATTCAAGAATCTTCTTCACAGGGAGGTTATCGGTTTGAATGTCCTCCAGAAAAACGCAAGAAATTAATTAATGGGCTATTTGAAAATTATTATGATGATCCATCGAAAGAAGTTGCGTTTAATACCAATAGAGGTTGGGGATTATTACTTCCAACCGTAAAGGATCTTTATCCTGACGCAAAATTAATTCTTTGTGTTCGTGATATTGGTTGGGTATTGGATTCTTTTGAAACTCTTTATAGAAAGAATCCGTATTCGTTTACATCAATGTTTTCTGTTGATGAAAACGTTAACGTTTATACTCGTTGCGAAACGTTAATGAACCCAGGAAGAACTCTTGGATTTGCGTATAATGCAGTAAAACAAGCAATCACATCAGAACATAAATCATCTATTATGATTATCGAGTATGATAAGTTAGCCAAGAATCCAGAATTTATGATGAAGACTCTGTATAACTTTATTGGAGAACCCTATTTCGATCATGATTTCGATTCTGTGGGAGCATCATACGACGAATTTGATGAAGATGTACAACTTCCTGGTCTACATACTACCAGAAAGAAAGTATCGTTTATCCAAAGAGATACAGTCATTCCTCCAGATATCTGGAATCAAGTTCGCGGAATGGAGGTATGGCGTTAAGGATTATGAATTCAGCGATTCTTTTTTGAATCGCTGATTTTTTTCTTAGTTTCATCAGACCTTGATTTTCCCTTCAGAGATTCAGAAATCTTTTTCTTGGTTTCATCAGACAATTTTTTATTTTTCATCTTTTGTCTGGTTTCATCAGATAATTTTCTTCCTTTATTTGCCGAACTTATTTTATTTTTCGTCTCGGTAGATAATATTTTACCAGAATGAATTTTACTTACTAATTTTTTAGTAGACTCTTTCATATTCTTTCCTTTCATAGAATTAGAAGTCTTCCGTTTAGATTCTTCAGAATGTTTAAATACTCTTCCAGAAGAACCTTCACCGCCATCCGTCAAATTAATAAGAATTCCAGTTCCAAGATCCTTTCTGCCCCACCAAGAAATCATTCTTCTTTCCAAGGCAATAGATCCAATTTCAGTTAAATTAGTTTCCAATATAACTATCTGATAATTATTTTTTGGTATAGGAAATGTATGTTTATTCCACGCTCTTTTGTTTTTACCTTTACCTATATAATATGGAGTTCCCTTTTTAGCTGTTTCAGAATCCTTGTTTCTGATATATGCATAAACGTAATAATTTTGTGTTGAATTGGTGTTATAAATATCCATGCTGGTACTCCTGTTTAGTATTAGAATAGGTGGGAACTCGTAATTCCGTGACCTATATCTATTTATATAATTAAAGGAGCTGAAGTGATTTACAATATAACTAAATCCACATTTGGTACCATGGGTACTAGATGTGGAGATTTGATTGCTATCTGTAATATTGTTGAATATTTGAGAAAAACTAAAAATCCAAATATTCAATTCTATATCCCCGAAAACGTACTAAATGATGACGACTACATTCACAAATTTCATAATTATCTTTGTGAAAATACAGATTATTTTTCAAAAGAAGAAGGATTTCTAGAATTACCTTTTTATAACGTTTCTGTATGGGATTTTAGATCAATTATTGGCGATCATGTAATTATTAAAAATCCAATTGGTAATATGGAGTATAAGGTAGTTGTTTTCCCGTTATATGATGCTGAATATAATAATCAAAGAAATTGGAGTATTGATTGTTTGAATAGTATTCTAGACGAATGTAGAAAAAAATATCCTCATCATAGAAAAGTTATTTGTTGTAAGGATGAACCGCCAGAAGGACTATTTGATTATTCCGATTTTGAGATATCAACAGATTTTATAGAAAATATACATCATATAAAAACGTCTATGGTATTTTATGGCGGTGATACAGGCGTGTCACATTTTGCTTCTGCTCTAGACAACGGACCAGAATTGAACTATATATATTCGAATAGATGCTTAATACACACAATACCGTTTTATTATTTGAACGAAAATAAGGGCAATTTTAGAACGTTTTGGTTAGATTTTATGGGAAATGCGACATGGGACTTAAAATAAATTTGGGCGGTGGGTTAAAGAAGTTTGACGATTTTCTTAGTTTGGATTATGATGAATTAGTTAATCCTGATTATGTTGTAAATCTAGATGATGTAAATATTCGTTTACCATTTGACGATAATACAGTAGAAGAAATTAAAGCGCATCACATTTTTGAACACATTGGTGATGGGTTTATTCCTTTAATGAAAGAATTATATCGTGTTGCAGAACATGGATGTATCTTAGATATTATTGTACCTCATCATTTCCATGAAGTATATTACGGTGATCCTACACACAAACGTCCTATTACTGTTAATGGTATGTTAATGTTTGGAAAGAAATTCAATAGAGATCATATCGAAACTATCAATTCAAGTTCCGGAATGGGATTACAGTTTGATATCGACTTTGATATGATTCATTACGAATTTGAATATGATCAATTCTATGTTCCTATGTTGGAAGATTTCTTTAAAAGAAAAGAAGAAGGTAATGTAACAGCAGAAGAAGATTTTGCAATCCAGAGATTATTAAGAGAAGCAACCAATGTGTGTATGAATACTAAAATGAAAATGGTAGCAATTAAGGAGTAATAATGGACCAGAATGATACTTACGGTTTAGACGATCCTTTGGTACTTGTTGTGAAACAATTAATTAAAGGACAATACGAAGATTTAGCAGAACAAGTCATCGATGCCTTTGCTCCAGCAGCAATGCATATAGAACAAGTTAATTGTATTTCCAAACTTTATTATGATGTTAGAAATTACGATAAAGCAGAAGAATTTACATTAAAAACATTAGACATGTGCGAAACAAATGAACAGAAATACAATGTTCGCGCAAATCTAGGTAAAATGTATAACAATTTTAATGAACCAGTTAAATCATTATTCTATTCTAAACAGAATATTGCCATAAATCCAAATAATCCAGATACTCTACTGGAAATGGTATTTTCATATTTCTTAAATGGTCAAAAAGAACCAGCAGAAAAAATATTAAACGAATTGAAAGAACGAGAAATAGAACTCAGCGAAAGACACAGAACTATAGTAGATTTTAACAGAGCAACATATCAAATGGAGGCAGGACATTTCTTAAAAGGTCTTGGTGGATTTCTTATTAATGTAAAAAAACTGGATCTTTGGTTTAATAATGCGGAAATTCCATTAAAGTATTGGAGCGGTGGATTATATCCTGGTAGAACCTTAATATTCTACATGTCCGGTGGTGGATTTGGAGATTCATTCATTGCAATCTCTTATTGGAATAAATTAAAAGAAGCAGGATTTAATCCAGTTTATTGTAATGCGAATCAGGATATTGTCGATATTTTCAACCGTTGCGGATACACTTCAGTAACAGATTGGAGAGACGTTAAAGATCCAGATCCATTATGGTGTTTTGCGTTTGAAGTTCCTCTATATCTTAATATGAAACCGGAACAAATGTTGACTGAAAACTATCTATGGGCTTCAGATGAAGCAAGAGATAAATGGAGTTGGTTAAAAGAACGTAAAAAACTCAAAGTTGGCGTTCGGTTTATTGGCAATAAAAGAAACAATCAACTATTATATCGCCATATTGAAGTAGACAATATGATGAATTTCCTACACGATACTTTCCAAGGATATGATGTAGAATATTATTCATTACAGAAAGGCGATGGCGAAGAAGAAGCAAGAGCGTGTTCTGAACTTATTGATGTTGCTGATCAAATCAATTCATTTGACGATACTTTAGCATTAATAGAAAATCTAGCCATTGTTATTTCTACTTGTACATCTGTTGTGCATTTGGCAGGTGCTGTAGGAACAAAAACTGTAGTATTCGTTCCTATTGCGGCATATTTCACGTACCTAACTCCAACGTTAGAAGGTAGACCACCACATACCAGTCCTTGGTATGGAGATAATTTTAGATTCTTTAGGCAAGTTAAACCTAAAGTTTGGGATGAACCTATGTTGGAAGCAAAAGCATTTATACAGAATAACTTTTTACCATGAATGATTTTTACACTTTCATAATCACTTCTTGTATTAATGCACCTAAAATGAGTGCGGTTAATGTATTTGACCAAGATAACAGATATAAAGAAACGTTAAAAACTATAGAATCAATAAAGGAAAAAGTACCAAATTCAAAGATAATCTTTATTGATAACTCAACCATCCCATTAAAAGATGAATGGAGAAATACCATAGAAGATCAAGTTGATGTTTTTCGTCAACTTGATCATAATATTTTCACTTTATTTGTCAATGATATTGGCTCCAAAGGTCTAGGCGAAGCATATATTATGCAAGAGGCATTAAAACTTATTGAAGAAAATGATCTATTGGGGAAAAGGGTATTTAAAATAACAGGTAGATATTTTCTAGCAGATTCCTTTGATATATCATATTATGATAATCCAAATTTAATAGGTAAGTTTGCGCACAAAATCAATCAATGGGACGTAAGTAAAGATAACTTCGTAACCCATAGAGAAAGAGTTGTGTATTTTGAAACTAGATTATGGTCATTTTGTAGCACAATATTTGACGATTATAAAGTATTACTAAAGGATATATTCAAAGTAATGGTTTCAAGTATCGGTGAACCTATGTGTAATTTAGAAATGTCCCATTGGCAATTAACGCCAAGAGATAAAATTTTTGAAATGGAAACAATTCATGTGGAAGGATATACCGCAGATAATGGGATTTACAAATTTGAATGATCAATAGCACAGGAATATTTCTGATAGTGTTTTTTTAAATTATCTGGCATTGGCACCCAGTCAATAACGCTATCAGAACCACCTACTTCAATAGCAACGTCATAAAACGATTTTGGAGTTCCAGTACCTACGTCATATATTCCTGACGATCTATTATAAAAAATATCTAACTTTTTGCTTATCACATCATCAACTGAAATAAAATCTCTGTAGAAATCTTTAGAGCCTTCAAATAATTTGATCCTACCTGTTTCTTTTAATTGTTTCGCAAATTTTGAATATGGGCTTGCTTGATCACCTTTGTGATCTTCGTTTGGCCCATATACGTTAAAATATCGCATACCTTGTAATAGTACAGGAGGTCTTTTACTATTAATCACGCAACCAGCAACATAATCTATTTGCATCTTGGTAGTTGCATATTGATTAAGAGGATTTGTAGGTTTATTAGGATTATGCCACTCTTCAATACTTGGGTTTCCATAAACAGAAGCAGACGAAGCATATTGTAACGGTATTTGATTATCTCTGCAATAGTAAATAAGTTTCCAAGTACAATTTGTATTATAATTAAATAATTTATTGGCGTCCGTTTCAGTAGTAGAAGATATTGCACCTTCGTGGAAAACGGCTTTTATGTTTTTATACGTTTCTGTATTATTGTAGAAATCATCAGGAGGAGTAAATATTCCAGGAATATCCTTATAATATTCATGTCTATTAACATAATCTACACATATAATATTACGCTCACCAATTTCATATAATCTTCTCACAAGATTAGAACCAATAAATCCAGACGCGCCAGTGACTATTATCATATATAAATACTAAATAAAACTATATATACTTAATTATCATTTACATTATAAGGAGACTGATATGACAGAACAAGCGCAAACACAACAAGAAGAAATTTCAATTACGCTAGTGTTACCAGTATCACAACTGAATACAATATTAGCAGCGTTAAATGAAATTCCTCATAAATTTAGTAGATCAATTATTGATGAAATTCACAAACAAGCAGATCAACAAATACCAAAAAGTTAATTTATATGTCTAGAGTAACGTCAAGAGAGCAATTAAAACAATATTGTTTAAGAAGATTAGGATTTCCTATCATAGAAATTCCAGTCGAAGACACGCAACTAGAAGATCGCATCAGTGACGCGATTCTATTTTACACAGATTATCATTACGATGCAGTCTCGTCAGTATACTATCAATACACGGTAAACGATGACGATGTAACAAATAGATATATTACTGTACCCGATTCAATCGTTGGCGTTACTCGATTATTACCAATTAACGCTTTGATGACACAAAGCTATATGTGGGACATTAGATATCAATTAGTATTGAATAATCTTTGGGATTTGACATCAACTCAAATGACCTCGTACTATATGTCCATGCAACATATCAGTTTATTAGAGCAAATGTTCCAAGGACAAGTTCCTATTAGGTTTGAACGCCATCAGAATAGAGTTTATATTGATGCTGCTTGGGGCACAGACGAACTTCCATCAGGAACAGTAATTGTATTAGAAGCATATCAAGTAATTGATCCAGACCAATTCACAGACGTATGGAATGATCGTGTTTTAAAAGAACTAGCTACTGCATATATTAAACGTCAATATGGAGAAAATCTAATTAAATATAAAGGTGATTTAAATCTTCCTGGAGGATTAACTCTTAACGGACAACAAATATATGATGACGCAGTTAATGAAATTGAACGTATAGAATCGGAATTCCAAGATTTATATTCTGAACCACCAGCGTTTTTCTGCGGTTAAAGAACATGACAGTATCTCCTTTCTTTAATTTTTATAAAAATAGACCAGAGCAATCTTTAGTCGAAGATCTTGTTAATGAATCATTAAATATTTTCGGATTTAATGGTTATTACATACCAAGATATGGAGACATTGATATAATATACGGAGAAGATGTTTTAAAAACATTCCCCGTAGCATATATTTGTGCTATGAGATTAGAAAACCAGATTGATCCAGGAATGAATCAAGATTTCTTTTCTAAATTTGGTCTTGAAATACGTAATTCTATAAAAATGCAAGTTTCAAGAAGAGAATTCATGAAACAAGTATCACAGGTTAACAGTAATTACGATAGACCTAAAGAAGGGGATTTGATTTTTGTTCCGCATTTATCAATAAAAGGCGAATTATACGAAATAAAATATGTAAACGATTCTGTAGATTTTTTCACGTTAGGCAGAACGTATCCGTATTATTGGGAACTTGAATTAGAATTATTCAAATATTCTAACGAAGAAATTGATACTGGCATTCCAGGAATAGATTCTGTAAATAGTTTGGACGCATACACTATAGTATATTCTATGGGATCTGGAACTGGAGATTATTATATTTCGGAAACGGCTTATCAAGGATCTTCTGTTGATACCGCCACAGCTTACGGTATCGTACAAGATTGGAATGATTCGACGTTGACGTTACGTTTAACTAATATTGTTGGAGAATTTTCTAATACAGGTACTATTGTTGGTGAAATTAGTAATACAACATACTCGTTGGTTGTTTATGATCCGTTAAATTATCCAGCATATGAAAATGCTTGGGACAATAAAGAAATCGAAACAGAATCTGAACAAGTAATAGATACTTCTGAATCAAATCCATTTGGCTTATTATAATGATACCTGAAATAATTTATAGCGTTTATGTCATAAAGAATATCATAAACTCAAAAGTTTACGTTGGGATTTCTAAAAATCCAAATAAAAGATTATTGGATCATAAAAATAATAGTAAAAAACAAAATTATGTTTTATATAAAGCAATAAGGAAATATGGTTGGAATAATTTTTCATTTGATATAATTTACCAAACGCTAAACGTAGCCCACGTTAAAGAAATGGAGTCATTTTTTATAAGAGAGCACAAATCATTTATTCATTTCGAAGAGTCTAACGGATATAATATGACTCTTGGAGGAGATGGTTTAAACGGATATAAAAACAAAAATCCAAATAAACAAGCTAAAGAATACCAATTTATAAATCCAGAAGGAAATAAAATAACTATCATTAATCTTACAGAATATTGTAGAATTAATAATCTTAGCCAAGGAAATATGAATTCATTATTTTACGGAAAAATGATATCATATAAAGGATATACTGCAGTAAACGGGAAAGAAAAATATAAAAAATATCATTTTATAGATCCAAACGGTAACAATATTACAATTTCTAATCTATCGCTGTATTGTAAAGAGAATGATTTAAATAACGGGAGTATGGTTTCATTAAACAATGAAAAAATTGAAACGTACAAAGGTTATCGAAAACAAAATCCAAATACAATTTTCAATATACCGAAACCGAAAAAAGAAAAAATTTATAAAAATCCTCCAGTACATTTAATGAATTCTAACGGAGAAATAATTGAAATTACAGATATTCCTAAATTCTGTAAAGAAAATAGTCTATCTTCGCAAAACATACATAAAGTATTGAGAGGAGAAAGGATAAGTCATAAAGGATATAAAAACATAAATACTCCTTACGATTACAAATACAAATATAAAAAAGAATGTAAAGTTATAAACCCAAACGGAGAAATTATAGATATTTACAATATATCTCTTTTTTCAAAAGAAAATGGGTTAAATAAAAACAGATTAGGTAAGTTAATTAATGGTAAATTAGATTCCTATAAAGGATATACGAAGTATACAGAAAATGTCATCTAACACACAATACTTTAAAGTTATTAGAAAGATTACGACTGCATTTGCTAGTTTATTTTCTAACATCACTATAATAAGATACAACGAAGACGGAAGCGAAAATCAAAGATTTATAGTTCCAGTAGATTTTGCAGATAAAGAGAAATGGGTAAAACGGTTACAGGGAGATATAAATCTTAATAAAAAAGTGCAACTAGCATTACCTAGAATATCATATCAATTAACTGGATTTAAATATGATTCGTCCAGAAAATTGAATACTAATAATATGAATTTTGGTAATTCTGGTAGTGCAGATACGGTATTAGCACAATATAATCCAGTACCATATGATTTTGATTTCGGTGTAACAATATACACAAGAACAATAGATGACGGAAATCAAATATTAGAACATATTTTACCATATTTTTGTCCTGATTATTCTTTAAGATTAAATCTTATTCCTGAAATGGGAATAACTAAAACTGTTCCAATCACATTAAACTCAGTACAACAAATAATAGATTCAGAAGGATTGTTTGATTCAGAAGTACGTACAGTAATGTGGACTTTAGGATTTACAGTAAAAGGATTTATATTTGGAGCAATTAAAGAATCTCCAATTATCAATAATGTACAAGTAAACCTTAATAGTGGATCAAATTCTTTAGATGCTGATTCTGCTTGTTGTTCAAGCGGTTTAAATTCAGCATTTGTCATGTTACCAAATGGTAACGGAGATTATTTTAATCAAGAATTAGTTTATCAAGGATTAAATTTAGATAATGCTTATGCTACTGGAAAAGTGACTAGTTGGAATAATAAATCAAACACAATTTTTATAGGAAATGTTTGTGGAGGGTTTAAATTGAATCAACCAATTATAGGAGTAGATTCATTAGCAGTTCATATACCCAATTCTTACGCAGCAAATAACACTATAGAATTTACAGCAATCACAACACCGAATCCAAATACCGCATCAGCTAATTCTTATTGGACTACGAATACTATAACAACAACATATTATTAATTTTATGAGTAAATTTGATAAAAAAATGTCAGAATTTTTTGACGTTGAACCAACGTCAAATACATCAAACCTACCAGCACAAGGAAATCCAACAAATATAATTCCTCATGAAACTTTAGACGTTGATTTTAAAAACGATTACATCAAAGTTAGAGAAAATTTCCAAGAATTAATACAAAAAGGAAATGATGCTGTTGATGATATATTGAGTATTGCTAGAGAATCTGAAAAAGCCAGAGATTTCGAAGTTGCTGCGAACCTTTTAAAAAGTATGCTTGATGCCAATGAACAATTAATCAATGTACATAAAAAAGTAAGGGATATTGCTAACTATACGCAAGCAGAACCAACAGAACAATCAAAAACAACTATACAGAATGCGTTATTTGTAGGCAGTACAACCGAATTAACTAAATTAGTTAAAGATTTGAATACAAAAGATATTATAGAAGGTGAATGATGAAAGATACTGCATACCGAGCGAATCCGAACCTTAAAAAGGAAGGAGTCCAAATACAGTTCACCCAAGAACAAGTAGAAGAAATGATCAAATGCGCTAATGATCCTGTATATTTTGCAGCGAAATATATTAAAATCATAAGCCTTGATCACGGTATCGTTCCTTTTGAAATGTATGATTTTCAAAAGGATATGATAAAAAATTTCCAAGATCATAGATATAATATCGTTAAATGTCCTAGACGTGTTGGGAAAAGTACTGTATCTATTGCATTCGTTTTATGGCTTTCTTTGTTCAGTTCAAATCAAAATATCGTTATATTAGCCAATAAAGAAAAATTAGCACAAAAACTCCTGTACATGTACCAATTGGCATATGAAAATCTTCCTATTTGGATGCAGCAAGGAATCAAAGAATGGAATAAAACTTCTGTTGAATTAGAAAATGGTTCAATAGTAACTTCTGCGCCAACATCATCAAGCGGTGTTCGTGGTGAAGGTTTCAATTTAGTTCTACTAGATGAATTCGCATTCGTACCAAACAACATAGCTGAAAATTTCTATACATCTGTATATCCTGTAATTACTTCTGGTAAAACCACTAAAATCATTATCACGTCTACTCCTAATGGAATGAATCTATTCTATAAGTTATGGACAGAAGCTGTTACTAAGAAAAACAATTACGTACCATTCAATATCCATTGGTCACTAGTACCAGGAAGAGATGAGGTTTGGAAAGAAGAATTTATTAAAAATACCAGTCAGAGACAGTGGTCTCAAGAAATGGAATGTGTTTCAGGAAACACTATTATTGAAATAGAAGATCAGTCTGGAAAAATTGTACAAACAAGAATTAGAGATTTTTACGACTATCTTGGCCCAAATAAAGAATATCTTTATAGTAAAAATACTGATTATAAAGTTAGAACTTCATTAGGTTATGAACATTTTTCTGGAATAAAGAAAAGTGAAAATAGAAAAATATTTACAGTAATAACACAAAACGGCAGAGTTCTTGATTGTACTGAAGAACATAAACTAAAAACTCCTGCTGGATGGATTGAAATTCATAGATTATCAGACGGTGATATTATAGAAACAGTAAAAGGCACTGATACTATAATTGCTATTAAAACAAATGTATCTTATGAAGACGTATTCGACGTTATTAACGCAGGAGAACAACGTTCATATTTCACTAATGGAATTCTTTCTCATAATTGTGAATTCTTAGGTTCGTCAAATACGCTTATTGCTGGTGAAAAAATAGCTACATTAACGTATAAACAACCTATCAACAAATATTTTAATATGTTAATTTATGACGAACCAGTAAAAGAAACGTTTGACGATGATACTGGCCAGCAATTAACAACGGAACATTTATATGCAATTGCAGTAGACGTAGCTGAAGGTAAGAATTTAGATTATTCAGCTTTTTCTGTATTTGATATTTCTGTAGTTCCATATAAACAAGTTGCTGTATACAGAAACAACGAAATAGCTCCTATTCTCTATCCTACAGTAATCAAACATTGCGCTGAATATTATAACAATGCGCATGTCCTAATAGAAATCAACAACAGTCCACAAGTGGCTCAAATATTACAAGAAGATTTGGAATATGAAAATGTACTGAAAATAACATCAGGTAATAAAAAGGGGCAAACAATAACATTAGGATTTGGGAGAAACGTTCAAATGGGGTTAAAAATGACTCCATTGGTTAAAAGAACTGGTTGTTCGTCTTTAAAAACATTAATAGAAAATGATAAATTATTAATACAAGATTTTGACACGTATTCCGAATTAACTACGTTTATCCAAACAGGACCAAGTTTTGCAGCAGAAGAAGGATGTAATGACGATCTTGCAATGACTCTAGTAATTTTTGCTTGGTTGGCTACTCAAAAATTATTCAAAGAAATCGTAGATCATGACATAAGAAAACAGTTACAATTAGAACATTTCGAATACGCTGAAGAAGATCAATTACCAACAGGCGAATATAACATGGGATATGATACACAATTTTTTGTCGAAGATGGATCTGTATGGATAGAAACCAATAATAAGAGTCCATACGACAGTTTAATAAAGGAAATGTTCGACTTTTAGAAAATGATTATTTTATAAATAATATAATAAAAAATGATCTTTTTCAAAGGAGAATTAACTCATGAGCATTATTAACCAAGTAAGCCCTGGATTTCAGATTAATGAAATTGAGGTGAATTCTGTAGTACCTGGGGTATCTACTTCTACTGGCGCATTTGTAGGCCAATTTGCATGGGGCCCATGTGACACGCCAATCAAAATTTCTGACGAAGGCGGATTAGTCAGAATTTTTGGAGCGCCGAGTGCAAACGTATCAGAGTCTTTTATCGGAACATCGTTCTTTTCAGCTGCTAATTTCCTTTCATATGCTGATAGTTTATATAACGTAAGAACTGTTAATGCAGCAACAGCTGTCAACGCTTCTGTAAGCGGTAACACAGCTATTTTAATTAAGAACGAAAATTCATTTGCTAACACATATTTAAACGTTAACAATAATAACCAATATGGCGCATTTATTGCAAAATATCCAGGTAAGTACGGTAATAGTTTAACAGTATCTGTTTGCGCTAATAATCAATTATTCTCTAGTTGGGCATATTCAAAATATTTCCCATCAGCGCCAAACACATCATCTTACATCACTTCAACTTTAGGAAGAAATAATGTTTATGACGAAATGCACGTTATCGTCATCGATACATTAGGACAATTCACAGGAACTGCAAATACTGTTCTTGAAATTTGGCCATTCCTTTCAAAGGCATATGATGCAGTAGACTTCAATGGAAATAGTTCTTATTATAAGAATTTCCTGATGAATAATTCAAATTATATCTATGCTATCGACCCAGTAGACTATGCAAACACAGCATTAGTTAGTAATCCTTGGGGTGCTATATCTACTGATGTAACTTCATATCCATCACCTAATTTCAACTATACTGCTCCGTTAATCAACGGTGTTAATGGTTCTATTCCAACTGATGGAGAATTAGAATTCAATTGGACTAAGTTAGTAAATAGACAAGTATATCCATATTCATTAGCGTTTGTTGGTGGAGCTTCAGCAAATGTTGCCAGCTATGTATTGAATAATGTTATATTATCACAAGTTGGTGGTGTATCTCAAGAAGTTAAAAGTGCAATCGTTTTTGCTTCTCCAAGATTATCTGATGTTGTATACAGCTCAGGAAACGAATTAAATAACATAATTAATAATTTCTTACCTGCATTAAACTCATCATCTTCATACCTTGTGTTAGATAACAATTGGAAATATCAATATGATAAATATTCTAACATTTATCGTTGGATTCCATTAAACGCAGATATCGCAGGACTATGTGCATATACTGATAGCGTTGCTGGTCCTTGGTATTCTCCTGCAGGAGTTAATAGAGGTAATATAAAGAATGTTATTAAGTTAGCTTGGAACGCATCAAAGGCAGATAGAGATACTCTGTATTCAAACGGAATCAATCCTGTAATATCATTACAAGGACAAGGTACTGTCTTATTTGGTGATAAGACCGCATTAGTCAGACCTTCCGTATTTGATAGAATTGGAGTTCGTAGATTATTCTGTACTATTGAACAAGCTATTGAACAAGCATCAATTAATGAAATGTTTGAATTTAACGATTCTTTCTCTAGAGCAAGTTTTGTTACTATGGTAGAACCATATCTAAGAACCGTTAAAGGTGGAAGAGGAATTCAGAACTTTAAGGTTGTTTGCGATGATACAAACAACACTGATGCTGTAGTAGCTGCTAATGGATTTGTTGGAGATATATTTATCTTACCTAACAACAGTATCAATTATATTCAGCTGAATTTCTACGGAACAAAATCTTCTGTAACGTTTAATTATATCACAGGACAAACATCCTAATTGCATAATGATAGGGAGGTTACTCAGGTAGCCTCCCAAATATTATATAAATAATAAATTAATATAAAGTTTTTCGGAGAAAAAAATGTTTAACGTACAGAGTTTTCTGGCTAATATGCAATATGATGGAGCCAGACCTAATTTATTCGAAGTGATTTTTCCAGCTCTTACTAATTTTGGAGATACTTCATTAGGTTCACTAAGGTTCAAAGCAAGAGCAACTTCGCTTCCTTCATCAACTGTGGGCATTACTCCAGTTAATTATTTCGGCAGACAAGTAAAGCTTGCTGGTAATAGAGTTTTTGATAATTGGACTATTACTGTAATGCTAGATGAACTGGATTTTCAAACAGGACCAAGATATGCGTTTGAGCGTTGGTCTAATGAAGTAAATAGTCACATTGGAAATATTCGGGTAGGTTTACTAAATCCGTTATCTTATATGCAAGATGCACAAATCTGGCAATACGGTAAGGAAGGTGAAGTTATCGCTATGTATAATATGGTTCAATGTTTCCCTATTGATATCGGACCAGTAAATCTTGATTGGGCTCTTGATAATCAAATCGCAGAGTTCAACGTTACCTTTGCTATGCAGTATTGGTCTAGTGCAGCTACTACCTAAAATAAGGAATAATATATTATGAGTGAAAAAAATCGCTTTAGTTTGTTCGGTTTCAAAATAGGTAAAAAAGAAACCGACAAACAAGAAGATACTAACACATCATTCACACCACCAGCGTCCGATGACGGTGCAATAACCATATCGTCATCGGCGTTCATGGGCACATCCATCGATCAAGATGGATCAGTTAAGAATGAAGTTGAATTAATTTCTCGTTATAGAGAAATGTCAGTTCAACCAGAAATTGAAGCTGCAATTGAAGATGTTATAAACGAATCAATAGTACAAGACGATGACGGTAATAACGTTCACATCGTATTAGATGATCTTAAACAATCAGACAAAATCAAAGATGCAATAAGAGAAGAATTTAACAATACTCTTAGATTATTGAATTTCAATAATATGGCATCCGATATATTCAGAAGATTTTACATCGATGGTAGATTATTTTATCATGCAATTATTGATGTAAATAATCCACAAAGAGGAATTCTTGAATTAAGGTATATTGATCCCAGAAAGATTAAAAAGATTAAAGAGATCAAGAAAAAGAAAGATGAAGTTACTGGCGTTGAAATGATCCTAGACGTTAATGAATTTTATTTATATAACGATAAAGTTTCTGCTGTACAATCATCACTAACAGGAGTAAAGATTGCTCCAGATTCAATTATCAATATTAATTCTGGGTTGATGGATACTCGTAGATCAATGGTTTTAAGTTATTTGCATAAAGCAATTAAGCCATTGAATCAGTTAAGAATGATTGAAGATGCTTCTGTAATCAATAAGCTTGCAAGAGCGCCGCAAAGAAGAATTTTCTACATTGATGTTGGAAGTCTTCCTAAAGCTAAAGCAGAACAGTACGTTAGAGATATTATGACCAAATATAAAAATAAGGTCAATTATAATCCTACTACTGGTGAAGTTCAAGATTCAAGAACTTTCATGACAATGCTTGAAGATTACTGGTTGCCTCGTCGTTGTTTATCTCTTGATACCAAGATCAAACTTCTTGATGGCAGAGACGTTGAACTTTCTGATCTTATTGCAGAATATGATGAAGGAAAAGAAAACTGGGTATACTCAGTATCTCCTGAAGGTGAAATGGTCCCAGGTAAAATTTCTTGGGCTGGTATTACAAGAAGAGATGCGGAAGTAGTTAAAGTTACTATTGATAGCGGCGAAGAAATTATCTGTACTCCAGATCATAAATTCGTTCTTAGGGATGGTTCTTTATGCGAAGCCCAGTACTTGGAAGCTGAAACTTCTTTAATGCCTTTATACACAAGAGAACATAATATCTCAAACAAGTATAATGGCAAATACGAGCAATTCTTTAATAATAAAACCAATAGATGGAATTTTACCCATAGATATATTTCAGAATTTGCTAATGGAGAACAAAGAGGAGATATTGTTGTACATCATGTAGATTTCGATAGATACAATAATAATCCTACCAATCTCGTTCTTATGGACAAGAAGGAACATTTTGATCTACATAGCAGATTAGGAACTAATTCTTGGAAAAATGGAAACGTTGAAGAACACAAGTTAAATCTATCTATTTCTGGAAAGAAGTTTTTCGAAACTGAAGCTGGCTTAATCAGAAGACAGGAAATTTCAGAATTCAATAAATCTTCCGAATCTATTATCAACGGATTAATAAAAGGAAGAGAAAGAATTAAGGAATTGAGAGAATTTGATAAACAAAATCTTTCAGAAGAAGAATATAGAGAAAAATGGGTTAATGCAGCTCCTTTACTTGTCCACAACGAAAAAACAAGGATCAAAGAAGATTCGTTCGATATTAATATCATCAAAGATATTATCGATCAACACTTTTATCCTAAAATTACAGTTAAAGAAATTCTTCAAAAAATACAAGAAACATATCCTGAGTTTAAGTATAAGACTTTAGCTAAATTCCTTCCATATCATGGCTATCAAAATATGTATGCCTTGTTGAAAGATATGTTTGGAGATAATTTCAAGAGAGGAACTAATCCTAAATATACTAATCATAAAGTAGTTTCAGTAGAATTCTTAGATTATAAGATTGATACTGGTACATTGACTATCGATGAAAATCATGAGTTCCATGATTACCATAACTTTGCTTTATCTTGCGGCATCTATGTAAAGAATTCTGACGGCAAGTCCACTGAAATCAGAACTCTTGAATCAGCAGATACTTTCACTGATATGTCTATGGTGGAATATTTTGAAAAGAAATTATACAAATCTCTTAATGTTCCTGTAACCAGACTAGATCCTCAACAAGCGTTTAGTATCGGTAGAACGGCAGAAATCACCAGAGACGAATTAAAATTTGCAAAATTTATTGATAAACTTAGGAATAAATTTGCAGAACTTTTCGATCAAATTTTAAGAATCCAATTAGTTCTTAAAGGTATTTGCACAGAAGAAGAGTGGAAAGAATACAAAGAACATGTTTATTTCGACTTCATTAAAGATAATAATTTTGTCGAATTAAAAGAAGCAGAATTAATGCAAGAAAGATTAGGTCTTCTTGCTACGATTGATCCATATGTTGGAAAATATTTCTCATTAGAATGGGTTAGAAAGAAGGTACTCCGGTTAGACGAAGAAGAAATCAAAGAAATGGAAGCTCAAATCGAAAAAGAAATGAATGAAAATTTCGATAAAGCGCAAAAACAAATTTTGGTACAAACACAATTACAACAATACCAAGCTGAGTTGAATCCACAAGCTGCTGAACAACAGCCACAAGAACTTCCTCCAATCGGAACCCCAGTTAATCCAATGAATCCATATGGACAATAAATAATATATTAAAATCGGAGAAACCAAATGTCAAAAGTAAGAGACGCAGTTGAATATGCACTAGATGGTAAATTATCTGATATGACAGCCAGTTTAGAATCTGCCATCAGAGATAAAGTATTAGGAGCAATTGAAGCTAAGAAAGCTGAAGTTGCACAAAATATGTTCAACCCTGTTGCTGAATCAGAAGAAGAATCTGAAGAAGATGACATAGAACTTGAAGATTTCGATCTTGATGAAGAACAATTAGATGAAATTTCTAAGAAAACTCTTGGCTCATATATCGTAAAAGCAAATAAATCCGCAATAACACATTCTGGACTTGCTAGTAAGAGTTCTCAACACGGAGAATATGCCAAGACAGGTAAACATATTGAAAAAAGAGAAAAGAGATCAGCAGGTATTGCAAAAGCAACCAATAAACTTGCGTTTGAAGATATCGAGTTAGACGAACATACTATGCATACACACACAGTGCATTTTTCTAATCCAGAATCAGGAGAATGGGTTGGTAAAATGTTAATCAATGCAGACAGTGATAAGTCAGCGGTTAATGATGCTCATGGTATGGCTAAAAAGCATGGTTTAAAAGTGATGCGGGTATCCAAGAATAACTCTGTCATGGTTGATAAGACCATTGGCGAAAATATTGAGATTGATGAAATGTGTTCTTCTTGCGATAAAGATGGCGAAAAAAATAAACCTTCTTTTAGTCATGTAATCGTTAATGTACCTGCTCATCCGGATCTTCATGGGAAAAAATTAAAAGTTATTAGTGGATCTGAATCAGGCCCACTTTTAGTAAAACATCCCGAGTGGCCCGAAACATTACCTCTAACTTTACATCCTCATCAATATTCTATTGCAGAAAGTATTGAGATTGATGAAACTTTAGATCCTTCGATGGGTGCAGAGAAGTATATTCACGATTTCGTACATTCAAAGAATCCAAAGTTTGCTGGAAAATCTAAGAAAGAACGTATTCAAATGGCTCTTGGTTCATATTACGCGGCTAAAAAGGCAAAATAATGTCTCTTATAGAAGATATCGAAATTCTTTCTGAGAAGAAAAATATAGCTGAAGCACCATCTCAATTGATGCTTCAGCTAAAAAACGTTCAACAATTTCCTAACGGACAAAAAGTTGCATTATATTTTTGCCCAACAATTAAGAAGTATTTTTCTTTTGTGTATGGCAAAGAAGGAATTATTTCAGAAGAATGCAATATTGTAGAGCAATTAAAATTAATAGAAGACGTAGAAGAAATAACATTTAACGATCAAAGCACATTAAATATCGACTTAACTTGTGCTGAGTTAATTCTATCTCTATATGAATCCACAGAAGAAAAAGAAGAATTTTTAGATTACATTCAAGAAAGCGATGTTAATTTTCTGAATGCTTTAAAGTATTCAAAACTAAACAATAATAAGGACTAACTCATGTCGTTATCAAGAGTAAAATACATAAAACAATATTACCCAATTCAGTCGTATACATATGATACTGCTAATAGTGTAATTACTATAGTGACACCAGTTAATCATAATGTATGGACTGGATTATACGTATCATTAGTATCTAATATATCATATGGGGCTTCTTATGGAGTCGCTAATGTTATTTCTGCTAATACATTTACTGTAAAATATTCAAATTATAATAATGATATTACTAATTATGAAATAAATGGATATTTACCAAATACATCTGGACCACAAGCAGAGCAAACTTTACCAAGAGCAACAGGTACAGACACTATAATTCAGTCATATGTTAATGGTGCAAACGGAGCATCATACGTGGTAGAAGTATCTTTAGACAAGACTCATTGGATTCCAGTAAGTAATGTAGCGCACGCGTCAGTAGATCAAAACACGGCAGCCATTACCATTAAACCAGGTTGGGCATATTTCAGAGCTAACGTTACTTCAATTGGTAATAATACTAATTTAGTTATTATGTCAGGCGAATAATCTAACAAACGTCTATTTTATAAATATACTAATAATAACTAAAAAGGCATTAAAATGAAATTACTTATAGAGGATATCGAAAATTTCGAAATTCTTACTGAATCAGATAATGGTAAAAAATACCATTATATAACTGGTCCATTCATGCAAGCAGAAACTCCTAACAGAAATGGTAGGATGTATCCAATGTCTGTAATGGAAAATGCAGTTAATAATTTCACTAGAGAATTCGTAGAAAAAAACAGGGCAGTTGGTACTTTAGGCCACGAAGATACTCCCAAAGTTTCCGAAAATAAAGTTTCGCATCTTATTACCAGCTTAAAATTCGAAGGTAATGATGTAATTGGCAAAGCAAAGGTTTTAGAAACTTCTGCTGGTAAAGAATTGTCTGCATTAATCGAAGGTGGCGTATCTTTCGGTTGCAGTTCAAGAGCATTAGGTTCTCTCAAAGAAGGACAAAATGGCATTAAAATTGTTCAAGATGATTTTGTTATTGCAACAGTTGACGCAGTTTTAGCTCCATCTGGAATCTCTTGTTATGTTGAAGGTATTTACGAAGGTGCTGATTGGGTATTCGTTGAAGGCAAAGGCTGGACAGAACAATACAAAGAACAAGCACAAAAAATAATCCGTAAAACGTCTTCAAAAGATATCGAAAGAGTTGCGCTACAAATTTTCGAAAATTATATCAACAGACTCTAAGAAACTCATTTTTTATAAATAATATAATAAAACCTATTAGGGAGAATTAAATGGCTAATTTAAAGTTATCTGATGCTGCTGCTGCTATTCTAAAAGAAGAATCAGCTGAGCAGATTTTTAATGGCAATATTGCAAGCAAAAATGCAAAGCAAGACAAGTTCGGACAAGGCAAGAAAATCACTGCTGATGAACAAGGCGAACAAGATTTAGGTAAGGCTGGCGAAAATGACGCTCAAGCATACAAAGATCCAGCTAGTCTCGTTAAGCAAACTTCTTATCCTGGTCTTGGTAAAGGTGAGCCAATGGAAAAGCTGCCTACACAACCAGAACAAACAGACGGACGCAAGGATTTAATGCCTTCTGCTATTGCTAGCGAAATCGAAGCATCTCCGCACGATAAAAATCTCGTTGATCGTAAGAAGAGTAAGACTCATTCTGAAGTTGGTTTCACCAATAAAGGAGCAGTTAAGCCTTATGTTCCCGAATCAGAAGAAGATGAAGATTTCGAAACAGAAGAAGCTTCAGAAGAAGAAGTGCTTGACGATATTGAAAATATGGAAGAATCCGTATTTGCAGAAAAGTATGGCATGTCAAAGACTGATGCAATCGACTATATGTACGAAGAATCAGAAGCTGAATGTTCTGAAAAAACTAAAGAAGCTAAAAAGAAAGAACATTCTGTTAAAGTAAAAGAAGACATGGACGCTCTTTTCTCTGGAGAAACTCTCTCTGAAGAATTTAAAGATAAAGCTGCTGTTATTTTTGAAGCTGCAGTACAAACAAGAGTTGACGATATCAAGGTTGAATTAGAAGAAAGCTATGCTGCTGAATTTGAATCAGCTGTAGCTACCATCGTTGAAGATTTAGCTACAAAGATGGACTCTTATCTTGATTACGTTGTAGAAAATTGGATGGCTGAAAACGAATTAGCCGTCACTAAAGGACTTCGCACAGAAATCGCAGAAGATTTCATCGGAGCATTACGCGATGTGTTTGTTGAACATTATATCGACGTTCCAGAAGAAAAAGTTGACTTAGTTGAAGGATTAGTTGAAAAGGTTGAATCATTAGAAACTAAGCTTAACGAAGAAATCAACAAGAATGTCGAATTTAAACACCAGATCGCTGAGCATAAAAAGCAAGACGTTATTCACAATATCTGCGAAGGATTAACTCTTTCTCAAAGCGAAAAGATTAAGTCTTTAGCAGAAAATGTTGAATTTAAGTCTAATGAAGATTTTGCTAACAAGCTTGGTATTATTAAGGAATCTTATTTCCCATCTAATGCTGGTATTGTTCCTGCTACTTCTGAAGCTTTAAATGAAGAAATTGAATTCGATGAAGATACTTCAACTAAAGCAGTTGATCCGTTAATCGATTCTTACGCTAAGAAAATTGCACAATTAAATAAATTTTAATAAAAACAAAAAAGGGGTAATCTCAAATGTACTTAGACGAAAGTGTAGTTAATAAGTGGTCACCTGTTCTGGACCATCCAGAACTCGACCCAATTAAAGATCCTTATAAGAGAGCAGTTACTGCTATGGTTCTTGAGAACCAACAGGCTGCTATGGAATCTGAAAGGATGGCAATCAACGAAACCGCACCAACCAACGTTACTGGTTCTGCAGTTTCTAACTTCGATCCAATCCTTATCAGTCTCGTTCGCCGTGCGCTTCCTAACCTGATCGCTTATGACGTTGCTGGTGTACAGCCAATGTCTGGTCCTACTGGGTTAATTTTCGCATTGCGTTCACGTTACTCTAACCCAATCAATAGCGGAATGACTGGTCCTGAAGCTTTCTATTACGAAGCTAATACCATCTTCTCTGGTATTGTTGGTACTACTGGTAACGCTGGTGGCTCTGATACTTCTAATAACCCAGTTGCTAACGTTGCTAACAGCGGTGCATTTACTACTGGTCGTGGTATGTCCACTAACGCTGGTGAAGTTTTAGGAAGTGGTGCTGTTGTATTCCCAGAAATGGCTCTGTCTATCGACAAAGTTACTGTTACTGCGAATACCCGCGCATTAAAGGCAGAATATTCGCTAGAATTAGCGCAAGACCTCAAGGCTATTCATGGTCTGGATGCAGAAACTGAACTTTCTAACATCCTTTCTACTGAAATCCTTGCTGAAATCAACCGTGAAGTTATTCGTACTATCTACACAGTTGCTAAGCCAGGTGCACAATGGGGTACTGTTACTCCTGGTGTATTCGATCTTGACACCGATTCTAATGGTCGTTGGTCTGTTGAACGTTTCAAGGGTCTGATCTATCAGATTGAACGTGAATGCAACGCGATTGCGAAAGAAACACGTAGAGGGAAAGGCAATATCCTTATCGTTTCTTCTGACGTAGCTTCTGCTCTTGCAATGGCTGGTGTTCTTTCTTACACCCCTGCGCTTTCTGCAGATCTACAAGTAGACGATACTGGTAATACTTTTGCTGGTATGTTACATGGCCGTATTAAGGTTTATATCGATCCTTACTTCGGTGGTATGATCAACAATACTGAACTTGTTACCGTTGGTTATAAGGGTACATCTCCTTATGATGCTGGTCTGTTCTATTGTCCTTATGTTCCTCTCCAGATGGTTCGTGCGGTAGATCCTGCTACCTTCCAACCTAAGATTGGTTTCAAGACTCGTTATGGCATGGTAGCAAATCCTTTTGCTGAAGGTGCTGATAACGGTTCTGGATCTGGAATCGGTGGTGGTGCTCTAAACGCTCGTAAGAATGTGTATTATCGTATTTTTACTGTTCGCAATATAATGTAAGTAAATCAACTACTTACGTTGTTGATAAAAGGGGCTTCGGCCCCTTTTTTATTTACTTCAATAATAAGATAAATTAATTATAGTTAATGTACATTACTCCTATACCTAATTTGATCAAAAGATTGATCTACTAACAATTTACCATCTATAAAAATAGTAATTAGTTCAGATTTAGGCCAATCTTCCACACCAGATTGATACATACCTTGGTTATCTTTATATAACGTAACTCTACCTTTTTTAGACGATTTTCCAGAATCAGTGATTGGATCTTTAAACACATCCCTCCACTTTCCATTTACACATATAGCAGAACATTTCATAGCAAATTTAAGAGTATCTCTATTTACTTGCTGAAGTAATGCTCCTCCTTGCCCAAACAGAATATTATCAGAACTATATCCAGAAGCATCAGCAAAATAAAGAATTTCATCTATACTATCATGATCAATACCATCTCCTTGAAGAATTTTAACGTTATTCAAAACTTTAAATCCTTTACTATTCACAGTATGCCCAAAATATTCATCAACAATTTTTAAACATTGCTCTACAATTTTAGATGGTTTGCCACTATCTGGACGAATTACTAGATTAACATTATTATCAATAATATCTTGCTTTAAAACCGTACCAAATGCTTTACACGCTTCAAATATATTATAACTATCACTAACGATAGAGATAGTTTTCCCTTTATTGAGTTTAATCATATTTCTATACGATTCATACTCATTTTCTTTACCCCAAGACGTTACAGTGGAGTGTTCCATAGCTGAGACGCTATATCCTGCAACCCCAGCGTTATAATAATCCCTTGCAAAAAGAAGACCATTAATGTTATCAGTACCCATAAAATTGATGAGGTGCGCGGCCCCACCAATTGCAGAACTTTCCAGACTAGAAACACCTCTAGCACCAAATCG